>Ga0209602_1000642_pt1 | contig 33298 bp, 51 predicted proteins | sample COGITO_mtgs_1205_3_FD_184810 | JGI IMG/M metagenome (GOLD analysis project Ga0209602, IMG submission 184810) | Pelagic marine microbial communities from North Sea - COGITO_mtgs_120524 (SPAdes) (version 2) | ecosystem: Environmental > Aquatic > Marine > Epipelagic ...
TTCTTTCTGTATTTGCAGTAAATAACCTCATTGAATCGTCTGGGTGTGCATATTGTATTAACCCTTTATATTGGTCGTTTGTACCTGTTCCATCAGCAAAAGCTAATTGACCATAAGCATTAGTTGCACTAAAAACAGTTATTCCATTACTACCAATTCCAGAACCTACAACTAAATTATCTGCATTAACACTTGTAAAATCAGATGGAGATGACCAAGCAATTCCTACGTTTCCTGAACTGTCTATACGCATTGATTCTGAATTATTAGTTGAAAAAACCATAGCATCATTTTCTCTTTGAACAATTTGTAAAGAACTTTGCCCTGTAAAATAACCTATACTTGCTCCATCACTTGATGCTGAACCTGTAGTATTATTTCCGATATTAAGATATGTTGTACCTGTTCCTTGTAAACGAAGTTCTGGTGCAGTAACTGTTCCTGCAAAAGTTGAAGATGAACTTCCTACTGTAAATTGAGTAGTTCCTCCTGCAGGTTGTACAATAAAATCATCGCCATTTGCACCAAAATTAACAAGCCCTACATTATCTACACATTGTAATTTCGCAGTTGCATCTGTACTTGTAAAAGATGCTACATTGTTTGTTGTTCCAGAATTAAAAATTCCTCTTACTGCAGTTAAATTTCCTGCAAAAGTTGCGTTGCTCGAACTATCAAAATTTAAAGCTACATTACCATTTGATGCTATTCCAATATTTGTAGTTGAACTTTTAAACAAACCATAACCTGAACCTGTATCTTCACGAACTAAATATCCTGATGTGTTGCTTACATTGTATTGTGTAGCAGTTACATCTCCTGCTATTGCTGTATTTCCACTTGTAGCATTTACAGTAAACTTATTTGTATTGATTGCTAAATCTCCTGCAAAAGCAGTATTACCTGTTGATGCTTGAGTAGTAAATTTATCTGTGTTTATAGCAAAATCTCCCTGAGCATTTAAATTTCCTGTTGTACTTAAAGTTCCTGATACTGTTATTAAATTACCTCCTGTTTCTCTTATTATAGAATCTCCTATAATGTTTGATGCAGTAAATCTTGGTATATTACCATCGTTAGCATCTCCTGTTCCTGTTCCATCAATTTGAGTATGATCTAATTTTGTCCATTCATTATTTGCACCTGCAATAACCCAATCGCCAACACTCCAATTCGATATGCCATTTAAAGCCGTTGTTCCACCAACATTTACAACATAATAATGGCCTTGAGTTATAAAAGGACTATTGTCTATTGTATAAGCCTCCCCACTAACCATTATATCATTATCTAAAGAAAGAGTTGTGTCACTATCTACGTTAGATACTAATGCATTTTGCCCATCTACTTGATTAATAACTTGGTCGCCTACTGTTACTGTTGTTAAAAAACTTGCTGAACTATCTACTAATTTATTAGCAGTTGTTGATGTAGTTGTTCCAGATGTTGCTTCTCCACCACCAGATGATAAACTTGGATTATTATTAGTAGCATCCCAACTTCCCATAAATCGTAAGCCTCCCGCTAAGCCATTTATTTGAGATTGTAGTTTACCTATACCTTGAACAATAGAATCTGTTGCTAAAACGCTTGAAGCAGCTGGAGTAGGCAAACCTGTTAATACTTTACTTGTTACAGAGTTATTATCTAAAGTAATTGATGCACTTACATTTGATGTTCCATCAACACCTGTAATAGTAGCAGATGCTTGTCCTGTTACTGATAAATCTCTTGCAGTTTCCCAAGCAGTTGCCGTATCTGCATTTCCTGTTAGGTCTCCTGTTACATTTCCTGTTACGTTGCCTATAACTGCACCTGTGTGAGTACCTGCTGAATTGCCTGTTAAATCTCCTGTAACATTACCTGTTAAATTTCCTGTTACATTCCCCGTAACGTTTCCTTGTAAATTAACATTTATTGTACTTGGTAAACCTATTTGTATTACTTGTCCATCAAGAGGTTGTGCTGATGTTATTATTTCATTTGTTGTTCCAACCACACTTAATGTTTCAGAGTTTAAAACAACTGCTCCACTTCCAGAGTCTGTTGTGAAATCTAAGTCGCTTGCATTATTTAAACCTTTTACATAAGCAGTTGTCGCAACCTTTGTTGAATCATCGCTTGAAGATTGAGTTGTAGCAGTAACTCCATTTGCTAATACCGAAGTTGAAGTTACATTTCCTGTTAAATCGCCAACCACATCGCCTGTTAAATTGCCTGTTACGTTACCAACTAAATTAGTATTAATAGTTGATGGTAAACCAATTGTAACGCTTTGCCCACTTACAACGCTCTCAATTTCGTTTGTAGTTCCTAAGATGCTTAAAGATTGTGTGTTAAGGTTTACATCTCCTGTATTTGTTCCATCTGTTATATCTAAATCAGATGCTGCATCTAAAGTATCAACATAAGAAGTTGTCGCTATTTTAGTTGAATTATCTCCTGCTGTTTGTGTAATAGCAGTTGAATTGTCAGGCAAATTAACACCTGTAGAATCTAAAGAAAATGTTATTGATTGTCCTGAGGCCACTGTTGTTATTTCATTAGTTGTTCCCCCAATTGCAAATATTTGAGAATCTAAATCTATTTGTCCAGATCCTGTATCTCCTGTAAAATCTAAATCTTCTATAGTAATTTGAGCTGCAACGTAATCAATTATTGCTGCAGTTGTTGGTATTGTCGTATCGTTGTCGTTGTTCCCTATACCATCAGCAGCATCTACAAACTTGCTTATAATAATATTCTCGCCTGTGTCTTTTAAAGATCCAAATTCTAATATTGATGTAACTTTAAAATCTCCTGAAGTATTTAAAAATATTCCTGTTGAGGATCCTGATCCATCTGTTAATTCTTTTAAAGATGCAGTTAATGCTAAATTATCAATAGACTTTATTAAACCTGTATAAGTTTCGGAAATTTTTGTATTATATAAAGTTGCCATAATTATTTTTTATTGTTTTTTTGTTTTTTTAAAAACATTTTAAGTTTTTTAATATTTTTCTCTTTTGGTTTATATCTCATAATACCCAGCCATTAAAAATTGCATCTTGCGATGGATCTATGTCGTCATTGCTATTTGAATAATACTCAGGAAATAAATTTTGATTAAAATTCATATAATCTATAAATCTTCTTGTATAATATTCTGCGTATTCTCTTGCTTTAGCAACTAAATAATCTAATTCATCTTTTGTTGCTGATTCGCTATTTTCAGATGTATGTTTGAATACTCCTCCGTTTTTTATTTGATAAGCAGCAAAAGGAATATAATCAACTTGAGCATACCAAATTAACATAGGTTGAATGTGAGTTACCATTAAATTATAATAGTTTGGATTATCAACCTCAGTTAAAGTTCCTGCTGTTATTAACTGCTCAAATTTTTGGTATAACTCAGTTCCTAAAAAATTCTGTATATGAATAGTTTGAGATATTTTAATAAAATATATAAACTTAGCCGTATCGACATTTCCATCAATTATTGAATTGCGAGTTAGATCTGTTCTATTTATAAATAAAGGTGTTGCCATAATTATTTTGTTTTTGGATAAACTCCTCTTCCGTCTTGTTTATCAGTTGGTTTTTTAGCTAAATCTGATCCCTTAGGGTTTTTTTGAGCGTATTTAGGTATGCTTCTTACTTTTTTATAATTATCTAAATTTTCAGATACCTCTGTATTACTTTCTAACCTATACAATACCTTTACCCAACGATGCTGACAATAAACTCCTCCTTTTAACTCAAAGATATTATAAGGCATTTCAGGTTCGTGTCTAAAATCAGTATTAACTTTTTCATCTTTTCTAATACCCTTACCATTTTCAACAACTAATTTGCCAAAACTTGCATTGTCAATATCTTCTAATCTCCATACTAAACCGCTATTAGATAATTTTATCATTTCTTGACAAAATGGCCTTGATTTCTCAGTTGTAGAATAACCTATTCCATTTGAATATTTATAACGTATTTTATATAAACCATTTTTTGAATCTAAAGAACTAAAAGCAGATCCATCTTTTACACTTCCAACATTTTTTTCAGATGCGCTTTTTAAACCTAAAATATCTTTAATTTTGCTTAATGTTGATTTTTTTTCTTTTATTAAATAATTTGCCCAATCCTCATTGTCAATATTATCATCCTCTCCAACCTCATCAACAAAAACATAATCATTGCCCATTTTAGTTGCACTCTCTCCAAGCGATCCTAAAACAACAGCAACTTCTTCTTCTGATAATTTTGATTTAGCTTTAACGCAATTAGGTCTTCTTTTTCCATCAATCATCTTCCAACCATCTTGTCTGTAACCATCCCAACAAGGAGATTTTTTTAAATTCTCGTGATTCTCGCAGGGCATAAACCAGATCTCGCCACCAACCTCGTGTTCGTGGGATCCAGAGCAACCTTTTTCAATTGCTATTTTTTCAGCCTCCTCTTTTGTTTTATAGGCTCTTTTGCCATCAATCATTTTAAGACTAAACTTTTCCATTTCAACCCCTGTTTCTTCCTCAATATCTTCTTTATCTTGTATATCCTTATCAACCTCAGTAAATTCTAATGGCTGTAACGTAATAAAATATAGGTTTAAAGCAATATCATTGATTGCGAGTATTTGATCAAAGGATTTTATTAAAAGCTCCTGAAATGGCCTTATAACAGTATTATCCATTAATAAAGATGCCGTTTTTATTTCATCAGCATTATTTCCTAATCCTGTTGAATCTTTTATTCCTAATAACATTGGAGAAACAACTCTATGAGCAACTAATATTTTTGATTGTGATTCTGTGCTTAAAAATTTATATTGTTCTGATGCATCGCTTAATTGAACAGGCGTTATTTCAGCTTGACTTTCTTTATTGTCATTAAAAGCAAGTATGAATTTACCTGCATTTGAACTACCTGAAAATTTTTGTGCAATACGTTGCTCTATTAATTCTCTTTGTTCTTGATTTGGCGTTCCATTGTTAAAATTAATAAGCATACTTGGAGCGAGGCCTTGCATAATATTATTAAGATGGTAATTAGATATTTCTTCTTCAAGTTCGCAATATTGCAAGCCACCTTGATAATCAACAGGAGAGTAGTAGTAAAACCCTGCTTTATATGGTTTTATGTAAAGTATTTCTATATTCTCTTTGCTTGTTCCAAATGCAGGTATTCTAAGAGGTTTATCAGATGGTTTTATAGTTGGCCAATCATTCCAATAATAATAACCTTTAATATCTCCATCTTCATTGGCTTTTTCTGCTCTTAATGTTTCAATTGGAAAATGCTCGCAAACAGAAACTTTAGTTCTTGCTTTATTATATATAACTTGTATTGCAGCTTGGCCCATTAATTTTAAATCATAACAAACCTTTTGTACCATTTCAGGCTTCAATAAAGTAATCATTTGAGCATATTGATCAGGTTTTCTGCTCGAATCAGTTGCGTTTAGACCTTTACCATATATTTGTTGAGATATGCCGTTAACACAAGCGTTATTAGTTGGAGATCCGTTGTAACGATCTATTAAGAACTGAAAATAATTATTATCTGCGCCATATTGTACCCAATCTCTATTTTTAACCTCTAAAATCTCAGGAGATGTATAAGTAGCTAAATTAACAAAACTAAATTCAGATCTGTTTTTTGCAAATCTACCTAAACTATCTCTATTTCTATTTTTTTTCATAATTAAAATACCTTGTATGTGTTGTCAAAGGAATTAAAAGTTTTATAAACTCCCAAATTTAAATCGTAATATTCATCTTCCATTTGATCAATCTGTTGATCAGTGCAAAATATTCTATCTCTAAATAAAGTTGCATCTGTTGTTCTATCTATATTCCAAAAACTATTATCATTCTCCCATAATTGATAATTAGTATTCCAATAATTATAATCAACATAAAATCTAACATCATAAAAATGCCCCTCAACTAAAACAGGATTAAAAGCTTGATGAAAGGTTAAATAATTTCCTGATATAACTGCATTATTAATCTCATAAAAAACAGGAATATCAGTGCTATCATCTCTAATAGACATCGTAAACTCATTCCCGTATATTCTTGGAATTACTTTAAATGTTTGAGCAGTATTATTTGTATTAAATACAATCATACCTATATAACGAATTAATTAAGTTATTTTGTAGAAATGTAAACTCAAAAAAAAAGCACCCCTAAGGATGCTTAATTTTAAATATATAATATATTATGCAGTTGGGTCAATAATATCTGCATCAATTGGAGTCAATAAAGCAGCACTGCTTAAAAAATAAGGCGCTGTTTCTTCCATTCCCTCCATCACAATAGTAAATCCTGAAAGATCTCCGGGAGCTGATCCAGTCACTGTTGTTCCAGAAGTCAATTCCATTCCATTTTCAAAACCACAAAGAAATACATTTCCGTAATAATCTTCTACGGCAACATAGGGTCTTCCAACTGCAACAACTTGCAATTCATTTTGAGTTGCAGCATCTAAATAAGTAAATGTAGCATTTAAAGTTTGTGTATAAAAAGTAGTTCCATTTTCTCTTGAAGAAGTTACTGTTGTTTCTAAATTGGAATTTCCTTTAACATCCCATTTAGTCCAACCTGAAACACTTCCAGTAAATGCGGACACTTTTCCGTCCGTGAAAGTTAATCCTGTTAATCCACCAAAATCAGCAAAATAAATTGTTTTTATTCCACCAAAGGCACTTTTGCAGGGTAAACTTCTTCCTGTTGATACTGTACAAGCCATAGTTATTTAATTTTTTTTATAAATAAGGGTAGATAAGTTTTATCCCACCTACCCTAATTTTAGTTAATATTAAGCGTATTCAACGATGTCAGATGCAATTCCGAATTGTACCCCAGAAGTAAACCTCATTATCATTCTTACGTTATTTGATCCATCTAAATCTACCATATCAAGAACTCTTATTTCTTGATTGTTATTTAGTAAACCTGTTCCAAAGTATAAGTTTGAAACCTCAGCAGCATACATTTTATTGTCGCTCATTCCCGGACAAACAAATATTTGAACTCCATCTATTGTAAGAGATCCATTATTCCACCATTGTGTTCCTTTGTTGTCAACCCCTGCGTTAGATGTTGCAGCAACAGAGAATCCACCAAGTGCTTGAACATAAAATTTAGCAACTGAGCTTGGAACATAAATTCTAAGTCCATCTTTACCATACAAAGTATTTGGTATAGCAGCCACAACTTTTTGTAATTCCCCTATTACATTTGCAGCAGTTATAACACCTGCAGCAATTTGTTGACCTGCTGGAATATCTCCGGCAGCAGCAGAAGCAGCAATTAGTTTTTCAAACCCATCAAAAGAATTATTTGTTCCTGCAGCAGTATCTCCTCTCCAAATATTTAATTCAGTTGATTGTGAAACTTTAGCAGCAACGTGAGCTATTAAGAAATCAGAGAATTTTGGAGGCAAACCTTGACTTAATCCGTATCCCATTTGTTGGCTTTCCCAATCGCTTACAAAGTCTTTTTTACATAATTGTAAGTTAACTTGTAACTCTGTAGGTTGTATAATTCTCTCAGTTAATGTAATTGTTGACGTTGGATCAAAATCACAAGAAGCTGGTTGAACTAATGCTGATGTATCAAGTTGTTTAATTACTTCCTTATAACTAATGTTATCCTTTACTGTAATACCCCCATCATTAATTGTACTTGCTGAAAGAAGCGCCGCAGCTATATAATCTCCTGCGAACTCACCTGCGTAAGTAGTCGTTACGTTTACAGTAGTTGCTAAATTTACTTTTTTTAAATTACTCATTTTTTTTTTTTTATTTATTTATTTTATTTATTTAATCTTGCTAAAACTCTGTCTAATGCAGTTCCTACTCTTCTTTGAGAATATAAAAATCCTTTAACTTTTTTACTCTCTTTTGCCTCAGGACTATGTTTTATAGGTTCTGCTGATGGTTGTGATAATTCTTCTTTTACTTTATCCTCAACTTCATTAAATTCTTCTTTAATAGTTCTTGATTTAGGTTGTCTTGATGCTTCTTCTTCCATCTCAACTTCTTCATCCTCCATTTTGCTTTCTTTATCTCCTTTTAAATCAGCAATAGCATCTTCAAGATTTTTAATTCTTTTTTCCATACCCTCCCAATCTTGAACATCAGCTTCTTTGCCATCATCCTCATATTCGTCTTCTTTGTTTTCTAAGTCCTCAGTAATTTCTTCTTTCTCAGGAACTTCATCAGAAACTTCTCTTAGATCTGCAATAAGCCCTTCTTCTTCAATAACTAAAAGTCTTGAATCCTCAAGAATATATTCTCCAACAGGTAAAGCAACACGCTCATCCTCTGTTTTAATAAATATTTCTTTTCCTTTCTCAAAAGAATCAGACTCTACTATAGTTCCGTTTTCTAATTTTAATTCTTCAAGCTTTACTTCTATGTTTAAAAGTGTCTTGATTTGGTTTAACATTTCAGTTGATTTCATAATTATTTATATAACGTGGATTAATTTTAATTTTGTATTTTCAAGTTATTCTTGTTATAGATCCAATGCCTTGCGCCCAAATTGAGCCATCACAACATTCTCTTGAATATGTATTTTCTTGAGGACATAAGCAACCTCTTTGACCTCCGTTTTGCGAGCTTCTTGCTGCAATATAACCTCTGGATCCTGGCCCTAAATTTCTTCTTTTTTTAATTCGCATTAAGAATTTCTTTTATTGATTGAATTAGTTTGCTATTTTCAATCTCCATCTTTTCTTCTACTGATTCTTTTGGACCCTCCATTTTATCAGCAAAATATCCCTCAATACTAAAACCTTTTACTTTATTTGTTTTTATATATTCATTCCAAACTTCTTCATTATTTACTTTTACAGTTCCCATCCAAGTTCCAATAGGCACATTCATATTATATAATCTGCTTTTATCTTTTTCTTTATCCTCTACTATCCAAGATTCAACTAATGTTAATCCACTTAATTCGTGTTGATGTTCTAATGTTGAATTATTTTGATTTCCATTTTTTAAATATAATTGAGATGCTTTAGAAATTGTTTCTTTGCTAAAGTAAATATAATATTCCTCTTTTCCTGTTTTTCTGTAAATAGGTTTATTTGGCACAAGCAAAGCTCCCATTAATAATTTTTTATCTTTTGATATTTCTGCGAGTTTTATTTCATCACTTTTTAAAGCAATAAAATCTTCTTCAATTGCAGGATTTTCAACAATGCTTATTGCTTCAACTCCTGTTTCTTCTTGTTCTTCATCTAAAATTAATTCTATAATTCTCATAATAATATAACGTAATAATTTTTTTAATTTGTATTTATATCGTTGCTCCCTCTACAATATTTCTTTCTAACCCCTGTGCAGTTGTAACATCATTGCTTACAACGTATGCTCTTGTTGGCCTACTCTCGCGAGATCCGATAGCATTTGCTAATTGGCTTGTTCCTCCTTGGCCTACTACATTAAATGCAGGCGGTGCTGATGGCATTGCAGGTGCTCCACCTCCTCCACCACTTACATTTGGTGTAGGCATTGCTCCTTTACCATCGGCTTTAGTAGAGGCTATCTTTTTAATTTGCAAAGCACTAAATGCTCCTGCTAAACCTGCTTGTATAATTGGATATGCAGGAAATAAAGCAGTTATCGGACTCTTTTGTGCCGTTGAATAAGCATTTTGAACACCCTCAATTCCTGAGATAGTTGCTTGTCCTATTGCCATTGCTTTACCTATTTTGCTTCCCCTACCTGCTAATTCTCCAATTAATGCCATACTTCTTTTTGCAATATCTAATTTAGCTTTTGTAACATCCTCGTTGAGTTTTGTTTCGGCATCAGTATCTTTCTTTTTACCTATCAATATTTGATTATCCCAATAAGCTACTATTGCTGCTTTTTGTTCTTCTGTTGCATTTAAATCATCAAGTTCTTTCAATGCTTTTTCTTTTTCAAGTATTGCTTTTTCTTCCTCTTTGATAGCATTCTCCTCTGCAACCATTGCTTCAAAATTATCTTTAATATCTTTTAAGCCTTGCAATCTTTTTTGTTCATCGCTAAATGCTTTTAGAATCATATCAGCATCTTTCTGTGCTTGTTCTTGAAGTTTAGCTTCATCCTCTTTTATTTTCTCATCTTTAATTCTTTGCTCTTCTCTTATTGCCGTAGTTATTTGAGTTTGTAATAGTCTTTGGCTTCTAAGTTTTTTAGTATCTAAGTTTATTAACTCTGCTTGCATCTTTGCAAGTTTATCTTTGTCTTGGATAGTGTTCTTGCCTTGAGCCATTTCTTTTTCTTGAGCCTCAATTAAAAGAGTTTTGGCATCTATTTCTTTTTGTGTTATTTCTTCTTCTATTTTTTGTGCTTTTCTTAATAAAACAATTCTTTCGGCAGCAGTTTTATTCTCTCTGTCCTCAGCTTGTAATCTTATATCGTTTATTTCTCTATTGGCTTTTGCTCTTTCAATTTGTAAATCTCTTTCAATATGATGTGCTTTTTGTCTTGCTTTTGTAATCTCATCCATTGCAAGAACTTCCTTTTTAGTTTCCTCAATAAAATTAGTTGCTGATTCTTTAGCATCTTTAAAAGCGCCTACAACAGTATCTATTGGATTTTTTAAAAACTTTAATATACCGCTACCTAAATCTTCTAATGCTTTTTTAGGGTTTGTAACTGCTTCAATAATACCCTCGCCTAAATCAGCAAATGAGTCCATTACTTGCTTTACAACTGCTCCTAACATTTTTAAACCTCTTTGTAATTTTTCTTGTCCTTCTTCACTTTGAGTAAATGCTGCAACTAAAGATGTTATAGCAATAACAAAGGCACCAACCCCTGTTGCTATAAATGCAATACGCATTGCTTTTAAACCTTTTGTTGCACCCCCTATGCTTGTTGTAAAACCTTGAAAAGAACTAATAAGACCCCCTGTTTGTTTGTCAATAATTCCTAATACTCCTCCATAATCTCTTTGTTCTTTTATGCTTTCTTTAACTGCTTTGTTTTCTTTTGTTCTTGCTTGTCTTTGTTCAGTTATTCTTGTTTTAGTTCTTTTAAGAAATTTCTCCTGTTTTTTTATCTCCTCGTTATATTCTTTTATTCTGTTTAAATCTTTAGGGTCTGTTTTATCTCTTAAATCCTCAATCTTTTCTATTTCTCTTTGAATATCATTGAGCAAGTCTTCTTGTTGTTCTAAAGTAAGATTTATTGCTTCTAATCTTTTTTGAGCCTCTTTAGTTTCAGCGCTTATCTGTATAGCTTTTATTTTCATTTTATTCCCTCTTTAATTTGTTTGTATGCCTCTTTCCAATTTGTTGCAAGTTTATTTTTGCCCTTAGCAATTTTAATGTTTTCTGAATCGCTATCAACATATTTTAAAAGACTAATAATTTCTTTAATCATAATTTTATTTTAAGAACCACTGCATTGTTTAGGCCACTCTCCTGTAGCATTTTCAAATTCAGATTGCCACCAACCCTCTAATAATAAAGATGGAGCAGTAGGGGTATAATTTATTTTATTCCAATAATCATATTTGCTTCCTGTTCCTCCATAACCATATCTACCTGTCGGAGCATATACAGTTAACTCTTTATTTTCATATAATTTGCCAATGGTTTGAGTTCCGTTTTGTGAACCAAATGTTATACTTGCAGTATCTGAATAAACTGTAACTAATGTTCTACTTGAGTTTGTTGGACAAGGTGTTCCATTTAAGCTATAATATAAACTTAGAGTAAAACTATCTGATTCCAATTCGTTTAATATTTCTAAACTGCTTTTTCCTGTTATTAAATTAGTTTGTAAAGTGTTTAATTTAAAATTTTGATTATTTATAGTAACCTTATCGTTCATTTTAAGGTTTTTAATAATGTTTAAAGGTAGATTTGCTTCAACTTTTATTAATCTTCTTTTGCCATTAAAAATATCTTGTATATAATTAAAATAGTTTTTTTCAAATAAGGTTTCTGTAAAATCATTATCAGGAGGATTTGATTGTGAACCATATTCATTAGACTCAGGAAAGAAATTAATATTTATTTTACTTGTCGTTGAATTGATACTTAAACTATTGCTTGGTATATTATAAGAACTTAAAGTACTTGTTGAAGCTGAGTTACCTGCTAAATCATTTAAAAAACTTATATCTGTATCGCTACTTGCTATTTGTCTTATAGGATAAAATAAAAGAGGAGAACCAATGTAAGCATCCTGATTATCATCAGCAAAATATCCATATTGTATAGTAGTAATATTTGATGGAAAAGATACAGTTGCAGATTGGTCAATTAATCTTTCAAACTGCATATGCTCAAATGGAATTGCAACTTTATAAGTAGGGTTAGGTCCTGTAAAATTATTGCCTATACTATTATTTCCAATAAATGAATCTGCACCCCATTTTTTGCCTGTTAATTGCTCATATTGTAAAGCGAGTAATGTTCCTGTTCCCATATAACCAAAATCAATTTCTTTATAAGGCAAAGCAACATTAACTTGGCTTTTATTAGTATTTACGTATTGGCTTATATCATAAGTTGTTCCATCTGCATAAAACTCAGATAATCTTTGAACTTTTATTTTATCATAATCAGGGTCTTGAGCATTACTAACATAGTAAGCAGTAAGATTAAACATTTTAAATAAGCCTGTTAAGAAATCTAAAATTTTAATTTCTGGTATTTGTTGTTGAATAATAAATTCAAAAGTAGCAGATGCTGGAAAACCACCTGTTGGTGCTAAAATATATTGATTTGTCCAAGGTGTCCCATTAAAAACACCTGCAAGATTCCAAGTAATATCTGAAAATGTCATATTTGAACTAACTTCTATAGTAACAGTGTAACTTCCCTCGTCCATTGTATTTGGAAAATCTGTTCTATCAAATGTTGAATTGCCTGTTTGATTTGTAAAAGTTGCCCAAACAATACCATTTCTATTGATTATAACATTATAAGGAGAAGGATTCGAACCACTAACATTTAAAACTAATTCGGTTTGAACAGTAGGCAAAGATGTATTACCTGTAGTTCCGCAAGGCGTTCCCCCGTAAGGATTGCAAGAATTAAATACATTTAATGCTGATGTTCCTAACATTATAGTCTTATCAGGGTCTGAAATATCAGTTAAAGGAAAACCTGTAACCTCAGTTGGAAAAGTTGTTATTTGTGCCGCAGGTTGAACATCTCCTTTTTTTCGATGAAGCCATAAATAAAGATTATAAAACTCTGCATTATTATCATTAAAAAAATCATCAGTAAAATCTATATTATAATCGGTTTGAATTGCTTCTATAACCTTGCTAATTCTTATAGCATATTTTAAGTCTTTCCAATAAACACCGTGTCTAAAACCACCACCAACTGCTAAATTGCCATCATTGCCTGTTAATGAATTTGAGTTATAAAATAATCTTGAAAAATTTAAATCTCCTCTTTTTTCTCCAGAGGTTATCAAAGGGCATATTATATCTCCTGAGTTTTGCAATTTAAACTTTACTGTTGCTGAATCATAATCTAAATTTAACGAGGATAAAGAAGATAATGCAGAAAGTTTGTCATCTCTTAATACATCTTTTAAGTTTACTGTTTTACCAAAGAATGTTATTTTATAAGCATAAATTTGATTATTTTTTAATTCAGTTCCTGTTAATGTTACGTAACCTCTTTGAAAAGTTATATTATTTAATTCGATTAATGCTTCTACTTTATCTCTTGCATCAAAACCATCTTGAATATCATAATTATAATAATGTTGAAAAATTATATTATTAGTTTTAGATGCTGGTATTGTAAATGTTTGAGTGAACTCTGTAAATATTTTCGCAGGGTCTTTTATGTTTTGAATTGATTGATTAAAAGAAACTTGCTCATCTTTGAATAAATCTACTCTTTGATCATTAACATATAATTGTAATTTTTGCATCTATGTTATTTCTATGTTATCGTATGTTATTTATATAATCTGCTGATAATTCAAAGTCAAATGTATAATCTATTAATCTATCGTTTACTGATGTTTTTTGAATCATACTACTTTTACTAACATTAACAGGAACAACCTCTGTTTGGTCAGTTCTGTCATATAATTTATTTCTTGTTAACCAAACTTGTTCTGATAATAATAATTGTTCAAACCATTGATTTGCCCACTCAGGATAGTAACCAGAACTTAAAGTTATACTTTGATTAGCTATTGTATTAAAAACTTGTTTAGTATGAGTATTAACATCATAAGTAGTTCCATTTATAATATTTCTTTGAAATTGCTCTTGCCTTTTGCTTGTTGTATTAACTGATTTTAAGAAAAACCAAATATCTTGTAAAGCTCCGAACTTATTTACAAAAGTAACTTTATGACCGTTCCCATATTTAGTGCAATCTATTCTATGTATATTAACTTGAACACCCATTGTTGTACCTTGAATTGCATTATCAGTTCCATTATAAGAATAATATTCCATATTTAAATTTGTTTTAATGCCTGGTACTACACCTGCATAACCATATGGAACATAAATATCTCCTTGAGAAGATGGATAAGGTTTTCTTGTGAATAATGTATCAGGTACACTTCCAAAAGGTACTGTTGGATTTGCACCTTCCATAAAAGTTCCATAAGCATCATATCCAATATCGTCTATGTCTCCTGTTGAATTTACTAAACCATCGCTTGAATCGTAAGCTATTATTTCTGTTTGAATTGTTAATGTTTGTGCAGTATAAGTTCCATCAAATGTTATGCTTAAAAAATCCCTACATAATTCTGCAATTTCAAAAATTACCGTTTCAGTTGGTGCTACTTCTTTTCTTAATGTATATTTTAAAACACCTCCAATTTTAATCGTACATAAAGCATAAACTGAATCTGCTCCAGCTACTAATGATTTATATTGAGGGCTTCTTAATGCTATTGCTGCCATTTTATTGTTTTTCTGTTTTTATTGCATCTATAAAATCTACTGCGAAACCATCAAATAATTCTTTAGGTAAGTTTTCAAATGCATAGTTAAAAGGTTTAGTATAAAAAAATGATGGTTTTAATCCTCTATTATAAATATTACTTGCTATAATTTGGCCTATTGATTCGTAATTCCCTTTAGCAAATTTTCCTGTAGATTTCTTTTTGCCATCTTTGTAAGTGTATTGTCTTAATCTAATATTTTTAATTTGTGCCCAACTTGATACACTTCTAACAAAATCTTTCCAATTTCCTTTAGAGCTACCGCTTCCAAATTTAAAAGGCGAGTTGGGTGCTTGTTGTCCTGTTAATTTAGCGTTAGGGCTAAGCTTTTTAGGATCTGCACCTTTTACACCTTGATCTTGGAAAAGCCCGTAATCCTCCATATAAAAATCAAATATAACTTTGTTAGATTCTTCTTTTACTTTATAACTTATTGAGTTATACAAAGGCCCATTACCTTTACCATCTTTTTTAAGATTCTTTTGACTCTCAGCAACCATATAATTGCCAAAGTCTTTAAATATTTTATTTATCTCTTTTAGATCCATTAACAGATTTTAATGTCGTTATAGATCAAAACATCCATTGATGCAGTCCAACCTGCTAATTCGTTCTCAAACCTATCGTAAAACGGCTCTATATTAGGATTGCCATCTAATTGGTAAGCATCTTGATGTAAAGTTCCGCCTCTTAATACTTGAATGACTTTATTTACAACAGATAGTTGAGTATTTAAAATATCTTGTAAATTATTATTGCCCTCAAATAAATCAGCAGTTATTTCTTTGCTTTGGTTTACTATATCCATAGACAAGATGCTTACATTAAATCTTAATACACCATCCTCTTGGCTTACGTTATTTATTATAATGTGCGATAATGGAAAGATCGTTTGCTTTTGTAAATCAACTTGTGTAATATCTCCCGTAGTTACAGTGTTTACGTTTATGTCATTTAATAACTGAGATTTTAAAGTTTCAGTTACTTGATAAAATGCTCTACTTCCTTGTTGGCTCATTTAAAATTTTTTTTCATTTGTTGATGTTCTAAATCATTTTTATCTTTCATAAATGCTAACATTAAAAAACATTCGTGAAAACTTAATTCAGTGATATTTTTAATTCTTGTAATGTTTCCTCCAGATAGGGCAAAAAGCGACTGATACCATCCATATTTTCTTGCAAAATTTTGTACTCCTCCAAGTGAATTTTCTTGGGATTCGTTAAATAACTCAGGGTAATTTCTGACAACTCCAGTCCTAAATTCAGAAAAAAAAATAATGAGCTTACAACCGCATCCATTGGCATATCCAAAATAAGATCTTTATTCTTTGGATTGTAATCTTCAATAATATATTTGTTTTTAATTTTTTTAATTATGGGCCTGTAAAGAACATTCATTGCAACCTCTATATTATCATATTCTCCTGTATAAGTATCAATGTCAATATATTCGCCTAAAGTCATATTATCTAAATCAGGAATAAAACCATATTCAATTCCGTTTAATTTAAATGTTGTTACTAAATTAGGCTGTTGTAACAATAATTTATTAATATCTCCTGTAATTTCTTCAACATCACTATATTTCATTAATGTTGCAAATTTATGGCTTACACCACAAAAGATTTCAATCATCTTGCCCTGTATAAACGTGGGATCCTGATTTATTTTTCCTATCTCAATAAACTTTTTATACTGTCTTAAAGTTATTTCACTTAGTTTAGTTGGTATATTAAGTTTTAATTCCATACTTATATAACGAATTTAATTTAAAAATTTAATCAAAAAAAAAGGTGCTTATTTCTAAACACCTAATTTAAACAAAACAAACTAATTTTTACATTAAACTTTCAACATCATATTCTATTTCTTCTAATATATGTTTTTTAGATAAATCATACATCTCAAATTCAACCTCTGTATCTAAATCCTCGATACTGCCATCATCATTTATATAACCTGTTACTATTACTTTTTTAATATCTGTTTCGTTTGGCTCAGGAGCATTATAATAATCTCCTGCGTGTCCTTTTCTCCAATCATAATCAACCTCTAAAAGGAAATGTTCGTATTCTACTACTATGCTATTTGATATTTGTTTCATATTTTATATTTAATATGGGGGGTCTGTTCTGGCTCTCCTGCCCCGTTGCAGTGGTTAAAAGTTGTACACCTTATAGCTATCCACCTTGATTGTTTTGTCGACCCCCCTGTTAAGTTAATTTATTTTTCAATTAATTTATCGTTTAATTTATCTATTAAACTCATCCAATCATTAGTAAACTTTTTTCTATCATCCCACCATTTTTGATTTTCAGCGTCTTCTTTTTTTCTAACAATAATTAGCTGTTCTAAATCTGACAATATATTTTTACAAGTTTCTATATCTTCTTTTATTTCTTTATCTTTTTTAATTAATATAGTTTTTGAATCGTAATTAAATTTTATTTGTTTCATTTGTTAAATTTTAAAAAATTATTAAATTTTTATATTAAATTAAGTTCTCTTGAAATTGTATAAATTTCTCTGCTTGTTTCACAGTATCAAAACTTTTAGTTTGTATTTCTTGATTTTTAGTTCCATAATCTGTAAACCATACAAGTTCGTACCAAGTTTCATCTTTGTCATCTGTGTTTTGAAACAATTTGTGTTTGTAAAAAATTAAATTCTTTTTCATTTTGTTTTGTTTTTATATTAACTTAATTATTAATATACAACAAATATATATATAAAATATATAACCACCAAATTAAATAACATTATTTTCATTCCATTCTATTTCATCTCTTAATTCATCAGCTATAAGCAATGCATCATTACGTTGTTCTCTAAATTTGCTATTCATCATTTTGCAATTCGCTAAATGAGTTTGCAAGTTGTTTACATAAAAGAATATATCAATTAATAGTTCTTGCATTATAATTAACTCTTTGTCATCTATATTATCATTTACTTTTTTATTTAAAAGTTTAGTAAATAATATTGAGTTATTGTAAAAAGAAAGATCTTTAGTGTTTTGTATTTTATTCATCAATTTTAATTCTGTTGTTTAAAAGTTCAATAACGCTAAATATAATGTTTTCTTTTTCTTCTTTGCTAATAGTTTTTTCTTTAACTCTTACCCAAAAATGAATTGAATCTGATGGGTTTAATATATCTTTTAATAGATTGCCAAATTTTCTCATTGGCCTAACAATTTTATAAACTCTATTTACTTTCATTATAATAATTTTAATTCTGTTTTAATATTATCTAAATACATTTTTTGCATTTTATCATTTTCTTTAACAACTTGATTAATTATAAAAGGAAGATCTTTAAATAATTGATCTGTGTTATATATTAACCATTTGTCATCTCCGTAGCCTATATGCATTTCGCCATCGCTACAATATAGATTAGAAGTTTCGTGTATGTAAGTAGTTTTTCCAAATTTATATTCTTTAGCTTCTTTTAATTGTTTTTTCAAATCTCTTATTAAAAAGATAGCATTAGCTAATTTTTTTTTATCTGTCATAATTTAAGAATGTTGATACCTAAAGTTTGCAATGTTTTTATAAGATTTAACCACCCATTCTTTTTGGTATGGCCTTAAATTTTCTGCTGTTAATAGCATTTTTAAAGTTGATTCAACATCTATTAAAGCTGAGTTATCTTCGAAAGTTAGTTTCATTTTATTAAGTTTTGATTAATGATATAACAAATATATATATAATATATTTAATATACAAACTTAATTTATCTTGTCAGGATCCGGCGCCCATTCTAAATAATTACATTTTTTACATAACCAAATAAAACCATTTTGAGCAGAACCTATGTAAACGTAATCATTATCGCATTTTTTACATTGTTTATTGTATGGCATATCTTCCAAAATTAGGTCTTGATAGTATTGAATAAGTTGCGTAACGCACTGCGTCTGTAATGTGGTTATTTTTATCCTCAGGAATGTTAGTTAAATTTCCTGTTCTATCTTGTTTCCATTTATAATTTCTAAACTCTTGAATAGCATTTTTTGAATCAGATGTAATATGAATCTTATATCTTTTTAATAAATCAATTCCGGCATTAACTGAATCTTTGCCTTTTAAACTTGGAAATATATTCCAACCCATTCTACGCAATTCAGCAATTAAGCGAGGTTCTGCTGAATCAAAATAGATCTGTTGTCTTTGGATCCCAACCTCTTTAAATGTTTTATGTATATCAAGTGTTGTCATCATTGTTCTATATAGATGCTCTTTAATATATAAATTATAATCTTTAATATAAACACTAACTAAAGTTGAAGGATCATTTGTAAATCCTGCATCTGCGCCATAACTAATAAACTTCGCATCATCTGGTATTTTATTTATCTCAACATATTTAAAAATTGTATTGATGCTCGTTGCTCTCTCGCCTAATCCATAAATTTGCCAATACTGATCATCTGTTTCTTTTAATCTCTCAATCTCAAGTTTTATAATATCCTCTAAAAAAGGGTTATCTAAATAAGTTGTCTTATAAAAATCGCAATCTTCTCTTGTAAGAACTTGATCATATATCCAATGATACTCATCTGAGGGGTTAAAATCTAATATAACTCTTTCTTGTGTTCTAAAGATTAATTGTCTCCAGTCATCAATATATAATTCATTTCCCTCATTAATAAAAAGTAGATCTCTTTTTCTTCCTCTAATTTTTTGCGATTGATCTAACGATGTAAATTCAACTAAGTTGCCAAAAAGATTATACTCGCTATTTGATTTGTTATGAAAATCCTCTCTGTATATTTGATGTTGATTTAATATCTGTAAAAAATCTCTTAATACTGTTGCTCTTAAACTTGGAAATGTTTTACGGCAAATAGTTATTATTTTATTTCTATTATTAATACAATAATGAAAAATTATATAAAGAAGAATATTATATGTCTTTCCTGATCGAGTTCCGCCCTGCTCAACTATTATTTTTTTATTGCTATTTACTAAATGCTTATAAACAATATTAGTCTGAATCTTCGGTTTTATCAATTATCTCAATTTGAAAGTTAGTTGGCATTCCGTCTGCTCCTGTTATTTCTTGTCTTTCGATATAGCCTCTTTTCTTGCCTTTTGTTTTAAGATAAAAAATTGTTGCAGCTGTTGAGTTTTCAGATATTTGTTTATGCAATTGGCTCTCAGCAAAATCTAATGCAACATTTTGTAGATCATCAACTTTCTTTTTAAAAGACTCATCATTATTATACCAATCGTAATAAGTTGTTCTTCCTATCTCAGTTTTTTTACAAGCTGTTGTTACAACCCCTAAGCTCTTTTCTAATGCTTCTAATAATGCTTTTTTACTATGTTCGGTTTTGTTCATCTTATTGAGCTTAAAAATTCATTTCTAACAACAGAATCCTCTTTAAATTTTCCTAACAATTTATTTGTAGTTGTTTGAGTATTATGTTTTTTTACTCCTCTCATTTCCATACACATATGCACTGCGGTTAATGATACGGCAACCCCCTTTGGATCTAATTCATTCCAAAGAAACTCTGCTACCTGAGTTGTTATTCTTTCTTGATTTTGTAATCGCCTTGAATATGTTTCAAGAGTTCTTGCCAATTTAGATAATCCTACTATCTTTTTATTTGGTATATAAGCAATGTGGCCCTTGCCAAAGAAAGGTGCTATATGATGTTCGCATAAAGAATGAAAAGGAATATTTTTTTGTATTATCATTTCATCGTAGCCCTCGCCCTCAAATGATGTGCAATTCCATTTAGGTGGATTTAAAAACTCTTTAAAAAATTTAACATATCTTTTAGGTGTTTCTCTTAATCCCTCTCTTGTAACATCTTCTCCAAAATATTGTAAGAGTCTTGTGATATTATCTTCTACAGTTTCATCTGTATCTTTTTCTTTAACCTCCCAAGGAAAAACTAACCATTGATTTTGTAGCTCAATTCTTTTATCTATTAAAGCAACAAAAGGTTTGTCATATTTTTTATATTTTAATTTAGTTGCACCGCTATCAATAAGATCATCAATTATAATATCAGCATCTTCTATTTTATCAACTGCTCTACCTGTCATTCCTGATACTATTTGCCCTCCTCTTGGCACTCCAAAAAATGTTTTATCCTTTGGTGTATTCTCAAGTATAGTTTTTAAGCGATCATAAACGACCTCCCAACTTACGTAACTTTTTTCCATAAATTAATTTGATTAATAATAATACAATAAATATTGTAAAGATGTTAATGTGATGCGAATGCTCGCAAAATCCTAAAATGTGTTTTATAATTTCCATAATTAAACTCCTGTTTTTTTATTCCAAATTTCTATATGTAACCTTGTTGTGAAATTAACATAATTTTTTATTGCTAACTCTACAACATTTAATTTATTCTCATTTAGTAGATCTTGATTTTCTCCTGCAGGCATTAAATATATTTTATTTTTATCTACTATATCATAATAAAGCTCTTTAACCTCATTCCATTCTTTTAAATCGTTTATGACAAATTTAAAAATTGAGTTATGTTTATTAAGTTCTTTTATAATCTCTGGTTTAAATGTCATTGCCCTATCATTACCTGAATTTAAAAGTTTAGGACTACAATTCCATAAATCAATATTAAGTAATAAATATTCGTTAGGCATTATTGTTCCGTTAGTTTCTACTTCAAAATAAGCAAAAGGATTAACTTCTTGGTAAACGTATTTCATAAACTCTTCTAAACCTTTTTGTTGCATTGTTGGTTCCCCACCTGTTAAAATAATGTGAGCGCCTTGTTTTATTGCTTCTATACATTCTTTATCTAATATTTCATTAACATTTTTTGAGGTTGCTTTCATCCATACCTCTATTGTATCGCATCTAAATTCTGCTCCGTTATGTAACTCTCCATCGAATTGAGTTCCCATTCCTCCGCACATTAAATTACAACCTCCAAGCCTAACAAATACACTTGGGATCCCAACAGTCTTGCCCTCTCCTTGGATTGAGTAAAATACCTCGCTAATCGCTAATTTTTGGCTCATATATTATTTTACTTGTTTTTGTTTCAGCTAATTCTATTCTTTCAATTGGCATCTTAGCTTCGTTTTTGATTCTATTGAATAACCATATTGCCATATTCTCTGCAGATGATTCAAAAGGAACTTCTCTGTATGGCTCATTTGCAAATTTTAATATATCGCAAAGTGGATCCTCATTCCATAATATAAAATAATGATCATAGTATTTTATTATTGGCTCTACTTTTTTGTCAATATCGCTAAATAACATTGTAACGCCATTTACCATTGTATCAAAATTAAATACGCATTTAACATCATAAGTATGGCCGTGTAATCTCCCGCATTTTTCTCCTGCAGTTTTATTTCTGTGGCCTGCATAAAAATAATATTTCTTTTCAATTTTCATATCCAACCTTTTTCTTTAGCTATATAAAAACCTTTTACTCTAAGCTCTGTTGCAGGATTATCTTTATTTCCATAACCCCATTCGTTTTTTGTCATATCGCCATTGTAATCAGTTAATGTGTCATTTATAATAATATCTAAACAATTTAAATCATTTGCCATTTTCCAAGTTTCTGCTTTATCTAAATACATTAAAGGTGTATGGATCCTATAATCTCCTGCACCTAAGCCTAAAGATAAAGTAGTTTGTAATGAATCAATAGTTGTTTTTCTACAATCAGGATAGCCACTATAATCTGTTTGGCAAACTCCTGTAATTAAATCATTAATTCCTTGCTCTGCTCCATAACTTGCTGCAATAGTTAAAAATAGTATATTCCTGCCTGATGTAAAAGATGCCGGCAAACTATCATCAATGTAAGATGCTTTCGAATGATCTGAATGTTCTGTTAATGATGATGATGCTAACAAACCTTTTATGTCAAATATTTTATATTTTATATTTAATCTTGATGATATTTTTTTAGCCTGTTTTAATTCTTGTTTATGGCTTTGTCCATAATCAAAACCTATGGCCTCTACATAATCAAAATGTTTATTGGCCCAATACAAACAAGTTGTTGAGTCTTGCCCTCCTGATAATAATACTAATGCTTTTTTCATTTATAAATTGTTTTCTGCGTATTGGCTAAACTTTAACCATTCTGTAAAATTATGCAATGCGCCTTTTCTTCCTTTTAATCTTTTGCCCTTTGGCTCTATTTTTGTTAGGGTATTATTTTTAAATAAATATAAAAACCCCCCTCTATTACCATAAACCCAAGCAGTAGAGTCAACAGAATAAAACTTATATTTTTGTAAACCTTTTAAATTTGTAAAACCTAATCCGTGAACTTTACAATTATTCTCTCTTGCTATTCTTAATAATAAAGAAAATATATCGTATTCATTTTGTTTAATCTCTTTAGTTACTATACCGCCTATAGAAACATAATCATATTCTTTTACCATTTTATGCCAATAATCTAAGCCTCTACTTTTATGCCAAACAGGAATACTTTTTTTATTAGTTAATCTCTCTAATTTATTTCTTAATCTTTCAACCTCTTTAATACCTACAACACTGTCAATATCTAATTCAATAAATAAATCAATCTTGTGTTTATTAATAAATTCAGCATAATTTTCAATATAACGATCCCAATCAGGAGATTCTTTTAAACCATTTAAATAAGTAAAAGCTCCTGAGTCAAGTAAGAAATCTTTAAAAAAAGGTCTAAGATTTAATATCCATTCATCTTGGCCTTTTAAATAAAAGTAACTTTCAAGAATTAATGGTTTATGAGTTTGGATTAATTCGTTGTAATCCCCTGCCCATTTATAACCAGAATTGCCACCTGCTAAATATACTTTCATTGCTTCTTTCCAATAGTTTTTTATATTGCCTGCTGTCGTTGCTCCTGATAAATATAATTTCATTAATGTTTTCCAGAGAGGAGACAAAGGTCCTCGAATGCATATATAAATTTGCATTATCTATTTTAATAAATTAAATATAATATCTTCTTTGCTTCCCTCTTTTTTGTTTAATTGATCTATTACAAAATTATAATCTTTTTCATTATACTCTAAAATTATTTTATTTGTTTCTTCTTTATCTTCCATATCATCAGAAAAGAAATCATCAAGATCAATATCTTTAGTGTCCCAAACATCTAAACCCCATTCGTTAAGATCTGAGTTTTCAAATTGATTCGCTAATATATCCCAATCCCATTCTCCAAAACCTACATTGTCTTTTATAATAAATTCTTTTTTTTGTTTATCAGTTAAATCCTCAGCCCTTAACACATAAACTTCTTTAAAACCTGCTTTTATTGAGGCTTTAAATCTCATATTGCCACCCAATATAACATTATTCTCATCAACTACTATCGGTCTTAAATTCATCATTTTAGGAAATTCTTTGATGCTTTCAACTAATTTGCTAAATTTTTGATCTTTAATTAATCGAGGATTATTTAAATTTGATTTTATTTCTGATACTTTAATTTTTATAGCTTTCATATATATAACGTAATAATTATTTTTTTTTAAAAGACAAATTTATTTTGATCTTTTTGTTTTGCCTCCTTTATTTGTTTTATGCCAAATATAAGTTTGATCAAATTCATTACAAGCTATAAATTTAATTTTTTTATTTTTTAATTTTTTTCTCATTCTGTTAATAATTTTAAAAGATTAAAACATTCAATATACTTTAATTTTGCTTTGCTTTTATATTGTTTTTTAAATAATTCATAAAGTTTTTTTGTGTATTGATATTTAGTAGAGCAATCTTTAAAATATTTTTGTGCAAACTTAACCCCCTTGCCTTTAAAGAAATTTACGTTGTCTGCTGTGTCGCCAACTATCATTTGCTCATAAAAATTATATAATGCTTCATCTTCTGATATATCAAGAATCGTTTTATGTTTATAATGATAATTATAAATTAAGGCTGGAAATTGTTTATAATCTTTATCTATTGATATGATCATTACATTATCCCTGCCAAACTGATTTGATAATTCAAACCAATACCTTGCAACCATATCATCTGTCTCAATACCATAAGCAAATTTGCTCTCGTATGTTTTTTTTACGTAATCGTGCATAGGGTGTAACAGAGGTGGGAGTGTTTGTTTTTTTCTATTAGCTTTATAATTTTTAGATAGTTTTTTTCTAAAGTTGCCTTTGCAACCATTAAAAGTAATAACCTTTTCTATCTCGTATTTTTCTTCAAGATCATTAACTATTTTCATAAATTGCTCATCAAATTTATTAATTGAATCAGCAATATCAGTATAAAAAATATTTTCTATATCATCTGTTTTTGGCCTATAACAACTTGCAAAAACTAAGCTGTCTGCGTCAAATAATAAAATCATTCTTTATTTATTTTTTTATATCGTGGGGAAGAAATAATAGGCTGTTTGTCATTGTGTATAGTTTCTTTATTTATAATTTGCCCTTGCAAATCAACTACTGTGTAATTATGCTCAACTAATAATTCAATTGCTAAATTTATTTCTTTTGCCTTTTCTCTATAATGATTAAAAATCTGATTTTCAAATGCGTGTGGTGTATGTCCCATTTTTATTTATTTAAAATTATATTTATAATTATGTCTTTCAACTTCTATTTTTTGATTTGCAAAACAATTCATTCCGTTTATATGTGAATCAGTTGGAACAAAATAATGCCATTTTTTTTGTCTTGGTATATAATAAAAAAACATAGCACATCTCTTATTTGTATTTTTTTCAAATATAATCGTTGCTGAATGATCGCTTGTAGGTATTATTTCTTGTACCTCAAAAGTTTCGTTATTAAAGTTATTTGCCCTGTTTTGATTAGAATATCTATTTTTAACTATAATGCTAAATTCTTTAAGTTGTTTAGCAATATCTTTATTCATTTATTAAATCTAAATCAAGTTCCTTAGCTACATAATTAATATGCTTTTGAGTTGTTTGCGACCAATAACCTAACTGAATAAGTTTATTGTCTTCAATAGTTGCTACGTGGGTGCTATAACTATATACCCAATTTCCTAATAAAGTTAAATTTGTTTTGTATTTTCCTAATTTCGTCATAATTTATATTTTCATTAAATATATAAAATATATATTAGATATTCAAATTTATTTTGCTTGCTTGATTTTCTTTTAATAAATAAACAGGTTTTAATAATCTTTTCTTTGTCCACATTGTTGTATCAGGACAATACATTTTAGTTTCTTTTGGAAGTTTTATTTTATTTAACCAATATAAAAAATTGCCTTTAGGATCATTAACGAAATATAATTTTACAACCTCTGGATCCATCTTCATTAAAGCATCATATTTAAATTTCTCAAGCATTTTCTCCTCATAGTATTTATTTCTAAATTTCATTTCAATAACACAAGGTTTGCCTTTTCTTGTAAAACCGCAAGCATCATAATGTTTAAAACCATCTCCAGTCCACTCAAGATCCCAGCCATCAAAATTCATAAATTTTACAACAGCCTGCTCAAGTTTTTTAATAGATTCAATTCCCATTATCAAATATTGAGTTTAATTCTTTTATCCATTTATTTATTGTATGGAGAGAACAGGTGCAGGGATAATGTATAGGATGCTTGTAATATTTTGAGTGCAACTTGCACAAAAGTTTATACTCTCTGTTTTGTAAGTCATTGTTTGATTGTCGAAACTCGAGCCATTTATTGTAATCATCTTTACTAAATTTTACCATCTTTTAATTTTTATATCATTCCATTTTTTGCGCCTTTTATCGCACTCGCAATCAGGATTAATTTTTTTATAAATGTATCGTATGCCTGTGTATTTTGTAAAATAATAAACTAAATCTCCTAATTTCATATTACTTTTTTTAATCTTTCTAAAACTTTCCTATATGTATTATATAACGAGTGGTAAGGAATATTTGTCTTTCTTGATAGTTTTGCAACTGATTCGTTGCCCTCTAATAATTGATAAACTTTTTTATCATACCAATATAATTTATTTAATTCTTTAAGAACTTTATTATATGAAGCTTGATAATTAACATCATAATTATCATTAAAATATGAAATTTGATCATCAATGTTAAGTATAATTATTTTAGCTTCTTTTCTTTTTAAATCTAAAAACATACTTTTAAGAGTTTTAAAAATATAGAAGTAATTATAATCATCATCATAATTAATATCTAAACCATTATTAAGATTTCTTTGTATTTTAATATACATTTCTTGAACTATATCTTCTGCAGTATCTTTGTTACAACCAAAGGAAGATACAATATCAATCCAAATTTTATGTTTTTGGAAAATTTTAGATAACAAAACTTTTAATCATATTTAATTTTTAAGTGGGTCGTATAGGTCCCCTATTATTTCAGGCAATCCTATTTCGTTAACTTTAAAACTAAACGTATCAAATGAGAATCCTCTGCTTCTTTTACATTTTACTGTCACCCATTCTTTATTTACTGTGTTTGCTTCTAATTGAATTTGAGTTTCTGTCTTTTTTTCTATAAATGATCCAAGGTGTCCTGTCATTTTATCGGATCCAAAGTTTGAATGAATAACACAAATTATATGGCATTTATAATTTGACGACCATTCCATAATTTTTTGAATACAAGCATTAGATTCCTCAATATTATTAACATCTGAAACTAAATCAGCAATGCCGTCAATAATTAATAAGCCTGTATTTTTAACTTTATGCTCTAAACAATACTCAATGAACTCAATTCTTGTTTTGTAATTTAATGTTCTTAATCCAAAAGTATAATAAAATTCTGAATAATCCGAATCATTCATATCTAAGGCCCTTTTAAAACATTTTTGAGCGTGCCATTTGCCTTGCTCAGTATCAATATGAATTAAGTTTTTATCTTCTCTGTGGCCTTTTATATTGCCTCCAAATATATTTTTTTTGCCTAAATAAACTGAGGCTAATAAGGATATAAAAAAAGTTTTTTTGGTTTTAGGGGGTGCGCTTACAACAGAAAAGTTGCCGTAAGTTCCAATAGGTATCGGAAGCAAAAGATCTCCCTTTGATGATTTTATTAATTTTTCGCCTAAAGATAATGCTACAGGTGGATATTCAATTGTTTTTTTAGCATCAATTTTGCAATCTTCTTCAATAGCTTGCATTGTTAAATATTGTATTGTCTGTTTTTCGTCAAGTCTTAATTGCATTTACTAAATATATTATTTTTTCTTATGCAAATTATATTTTTTTTCAACCTTAAAATAATGTTTTCTAATTCTATTATTTGCTTTAATTTGTTTGTCTGTTAATTTTTTTATAAAAAAAAAGGAGGTAAAAATTACCCCCTTAATTAAATAATATTAAACTATCTCTCCAATAGTAGTATAATATTAAAAAGGTAAATCATCATTATTAGATTCAACAACTTCTTCTTGTCTCTCAGCTAACTTTATAATTTCGTTATGCCAAACAACTTTACCGTTGCCTAAATAAGTTTTTTGAGCTTTAGCCTCTCTTTCCTCTTTAGTTTGTGAATCCATTATAGCTACGTTATTTCCGTATCTTGTATCATCATTAACTGAGATAGTTAGGTTATAATAAACCGCACCATCTTTTCCTTTAATAAATTTTTCTTTAGGTAGTTTATCTACCCTTATACTTGCTTTAATAATTGCTCCCATATTTTATATATTTAATTGTTTAATAATTCGTTTCTGATATAACTATTCATTGTCATTCTTTTTGCTTTAGCTTTATTTCTTATAATCTGTTTATCTTCTTTAGTAACTTTAAGATGAATAGTTTCATTATAATTTAATTGATTAATTTCTTCCATATTTAATTGTTTAATAATTCATTTCTTATATATCCTGATAAGGACATTCTTTTTTCTTTTGCTTTTTCAGTTAAATAATCTTTGTCTTTTTGACTTAGTTTCAACAATAAAGCTGCATTTAATTTATTCATCTATTTTAAAATTTAATAATTTATTTTCAATGTCTTGAGTTATAATATAATGCTCTTTTATATCGTTTATTGTTTTGCCTTTGCTCATAGCATCTAATGCATTTTTAAACTGAGGTGTGTTATTTATTAACTTAGGTTTGCTTTTTTTTTTAATAGCTAAATTGCCATCATCATCAATCGCTTGTAAAGCTAATAAACTTTGCAAAGTATATCGCCTAAAATAAGTAATTGCGGATCCAAGTTTTTGAGCATCTAAATCATTTGGTAAAGGCATAGAGGATTCAACAGATCCACCATCTAAATCAAAAATAATACTTCTAACTTGATTATCTGTTATTGGCTGCAATAATAAAAGATTATGTTTTTCTAATAATGGCTTTAATTGGCCTATTAAAGAATTAATATCAAAATACTTTGATTTATAAAAAGGGTTAGTTGCATCTTTACTAATTGATCCAAGTTCACTTTGTAATTTATATAATTTAGAGTAAATATTTTGTTTCATATTACTATTCTGTTTTGTTGAGTTACTTCTAATTTAGCTTTTACTGTTTCAATTATGCCTTTTGATTTTTTTAATAAATCATTAGATAGTTTAAGTTGATCTCTTAAATCGTTTACTTCTTTTTCTTTTTGCTTAATAATTGATTGATAAAAACCAACTTGAACATAATGCTCCTCGTAAGTTATTGTTCTTTCCATTTATATATATTTTATATTTAAAACAAATATATAAAAAATAAATCAATAAAAAAAGGGCTAATATAAATTAACCCTCTTTTCTACAAAACGAAACAGAACACATTCAAATATAATTATAATAATTGATTTACCAAATTATTGTAATATAAAATCATTTCTTTAAGATCTTCATTACTATATTTTACAGTTTGTTTAGATTTAATTAATAAATCCTCTGCAACCCCATCGCCATATTTTTTTTCTAAATTTAATCCAAATACATATTGTCTTCCTTGTTGCATAACATTACAACCATAGCACTGAACTTGACAATTTGTAGGATCCCAACGAGTTGAATAAGATGATCGAGATTGAAAATGTCCACATTGCATATTTTTTTTATAATGGCTTATTTTACCACAAGTAAAACATTCAACCATTTCATCTTTTGCTTCTCTAAGTCTTATATATAAACTGAATACAGTATCAAGTCTTTTAACTATATTTTTTCGAGATATTTTTTTCATTTATATAAATAAGATATTAACTAAAACAAACAAAAACAAAAAACAAACAAATCCCCAAAAGAAAATAAAAACAAAAAGAAAGAAAAAGCCTCTAAAAATTTATTTTTTTAATTGCCTGATCCAAACACCGTCCATCTTTATTAGGTTGTGTAAGTTTTGCTTTTAGCTTTCTAAATATATAAAAAAATATTTTACTTTTTTAAAATAGATGCAGTTTTTTCTATACCCCTTGAAGTAAAATAAAATCCTAAACTCATTATAACAATTTGGCCTAACATAGAAACGTAATTGTCTTGTATGTTAAAATTACCAATATTGCCATCTGTAATAGAAAATATTGTATAAAGTATTAGAGAGAATATAGTTAATAAAGGTCTTATATTCTTGCTTAACCAACTATCCGAAACCATATCGTTTTTATGTCTTAAACTAATTTCTTTTTCTAAATCAATTTCTGCTTTAATAAAAACTTCTTCCATTTCCTTTTCAAACCTCGCTTGTTCTTCTTTACTAAAAACGTGATTGCCTATTATATTAGATAATTTTTCAGCAATACTTATTCCTGAACCCCCAAATAATTTAGCAAATATTTTTTTCATTAATTATAAAATTTAAAATGTAACACAATAAAAATTATATAGATATTTAATTCTTCAAAATCTTTTTTATATTCTTTTCCATAATAACTAAAACCTAATAAAGGCCCTATTAAAAATCTTTCAATAATTGCAAACTCAAATCTCATTAACAATTTTTGCAGCCTGTATAAGTATAGTATTTGCCTTTTCTTCTAATTTCTAATGCCTGTTTACGATTATCTTTTTTACTAACGTAAGAAACGTGAATCCATTGTGGCTCTCCTTTAATTGGGTATTCAGAAATAACTTGGTCAAAATCTAAATTTTCGATAATATAATCAAACATTTCTTTATTTGTTTTCTTGCCCATTGTTGTAATATCAATAGCCTGTCCAACTAAATGAGCTGATGTTTTTGATGCTCCGTTAATTCTTGAATTTAATTCTTCTGAACGATAAAAACTATTTATTTTGATAGGACCGCCTACCCATTCTCTTAATGGTTGAAATACTTTTTCTGCTAAAAGTTCCATATTTTCTAAATGCTCTTTTTTAGGCTTATTAGTAATACCTAATTGTTTAGCAGTTAAAGAATAAGTTGCTTCTTTATAACTTATGTTTTCGCTTATTTTCTTCATACATTAAATACCATTTGTGAGTTGTGTACAGGATAGTAACTGCAAGCAATATGATTTTTAAAGCCATATCTATATTAGTAAAGCTTAACGTAAACGCTGATAAATTCATTACATACAATTTCATATCCTGAAAACTCATTATTCTTTTTCTTTAATTTCTTCATACGACCCATCCTTTAGGTCTATGTTTATTTTACCATATTTTTCTTCTAATGATTTTTTACTTTCTTCTTGTTTAGAAATTTCATCAGCGTACATATGGTTTAAGCTATGTATTTGTGTGCTTAATAAACCGATGTCGTGTTTAATAGCATTTAGCTTACCTTGTTGTTCTTGTAATTCTTTTAATTCTTCTTTTGTAATTTTTGACATTTTATTAATTTTATGATTAAGATATAAATATACTAATTTTTACATTTACATTCTTGTTTCAATTTGTCTACTTCTGCTTTTAGTTCTTGTATTGACTTAACTAATAATGGAACTATTTTAGAGTAATCAACACCTTGCATTTCTTCTGCATCTTTTTCTCCTGAAACTGCTTGAGGTAAAACTTCTTGCAGTTCGTGAGCCATTACTCCATAACTTCTGCTTTCATCTGTTTTCCATTTAAAGTCATAAACAGGTATTTTAGAAACTTTGTCAAGTCCATTAAAATCTTGTAAATCTTCTTTTAATCTATAATCAGAAGATGTAATATAAGATGTTGCAGAACCACTTGTTTGAATTTTACCTACTAATCCATTTCCATTATAAAACAGTACCAAATTTACATCTCCTGTTGTAGATGATGCCATTCTTAATATCATCCTATTTGAAGTTTCATCAGTAAAAGCACTTCCATAAACAGAAGTTCCGTTTGGTGTACCTGTAGTACCAAATAAAACATCCCCCCCAGATGTTATACGCATTCTTTCTGTAGGAGTTGAACTTCCACTTGCTTTAGTAAACATTCTTAATTCACTTGGAACAGTACCATCTCCATTTGCTACAATATCAGATGTTTTTGTAAAAGGAGAACCTGCATCGCTTTGTTGTGAATATAATTGTAAACCTGCTGTTGCTGAATATGTTTTCTCGCTTGTTCCCCCAGTAGTAAATATTTTTACGATACCTGAACTGTCTATTATCATTCTTGTTGTTTCAGCAGTACCAAATGCTAAATAATCGCCATTATGTTTATATGAAACAAAACCTTTATATTGTGAACCACCTGAAGTTCCATCTGCAAAATATATATCTCCAGAACCTGTTGTTCCACTACCTATTGTTATTAAACCATTATTTGTAGCTGTACTTGTATCTCCTACTTGTAACGCTGCTTGATAAGGAAAGGGATTATTAACTGTACTAACTCCTATTCCTACGTTTCCTGAAGTATCAATAGATATTAAACCATTTCCTGTTAACGAAGGATAATCAGTTGCTGAATATGCAAAAGTTAATGCTTCACTATTTGAATAATCTCTACCAATTCGCCAAGTTGCATTACTTGTTGAATTTTGAAATGCTATAGAACTGTCATCATTTCCTCTATTTACAGTAATAGAAGCACCTTCAACGTGAAGTTTTTGTTCAGGGTCAGTAGTTCCTATTCCTACGTTTCCTGAACTGTCTATTGTTAAAGCATCAGTAATTGTTCCTGATTGTTTGGTTCTAAATATTAATTCTCCATTATTAATATCAATTCTACGAGCAGAAATTTCTGCAATATTAATAGTTCCAATTTCATATTCTGTTGTTACATACCCTGTAAAAGGACTTGCTGAATAATTTCTTAAAACTAAAGCAGTTTCATCAGAGCCATTTACACCTTGTGCTTGTATTGTTACTTTTGAACTTGATGTTGCTGATATAGTTCCAATTCCTACGTTTCCAGAACTGTCTATACGCATTCTTTCTGTATTTGCAGTAAATAGCCTCATTGAATCGTCTGGGTGTGCATATTGTATTAACCCTTTATATTGGTCGTTTGTACCTGTTCCATCAGCAAAAGCTAATTGACCATAAGCATTAGTTGCACTAAAAACAGTTATT
>Ga0209602_1000644_pt1 | contig 33212 bp, 29 predicted proteins | sample COGITO_mtgs_1205_3_FD_184810 | JGI IMG/M metagenome (GOLD analysis project Ga0209602, IMG submission 184810) | Pelagic marine microbial communities from North Sea - COGITO_mtgs_120524 (SPAdes) (version 2) | ecosystem: Environmental > Aquatic > Marine > Epipelagic ...
ATAGGCAGTCATAGATTATGCTCTTTTCGTCGTCAAAAAGGCGTAAGCCTAATTCCGGCGATAATCACGATTTTTATTTTTACGCTTCTAGTCACGCAGGTAGTCATTCCCAATCAGAATCGTAATATACGGGAAACCAATATCAATGCAGTCGCTAGTAGTGTAGAGCAACTAATTCAGGCAAGTTATGCCTTTAGAGCTGCTAGCTCACCACCCTCATGGCCCACCCGTATTGGTGATAACACAACAGGTGGCGATCTTGTTCCCAATTATCTCCCAGTATTTAATAACTTCACACCATGGGGAGGTACCTGGGCTATAAGTAATTCAGGAGGTTTTCACTTCAAAATAGATACCAACAACCAAAATATTGCTCGAGCACTTGTTCAAAAAATTGGCAGTTATGCCCGAATAGGGCCTACTAATAATGAAGAAGTTGAAATATTTCCCGGAATGATTGCCCCCCCAACTATTGATAGTTTAAACATAACTCAAGATATTAAGGTTGGAAGGAATATTATTACTCAAGATATTACGGTTGGAAGGGATATTATTTTAACCGGAAAAATTATGGCATCTGATGGCACAACTGTATTATTTGATAGTAATAGCCTTCCCATTTCACCCTCACCCGTCCCCCCTGGTGTATTACCTGGTGTATTATTTGATGCTAATAGCCTTCCCATTTCATCCTCACCCGTCCCCCCTAGCACTGACAAAACCCATTACCATTCATCAAAACGTTTTAAACAAAATATTCACCCATTAGAAACAATGATCGAAAACATCTATCAGCTTAAACCAGTCTCATATGACTACAAAGAAGCCTTTAAACAGTACAAAACCCCAAATGCTGCCAATAGTGAAATAGGCCTTATTGCCGAGCAGGTTTTGCCCCTAATTCCAGAAATCACTTTGCTAGATAACGACAAAATTATGGGTATCGATTACCCAAAACTCAGCATCTTATTGCTTAGCGCCATTCAAGAATTAAAGGCCGAAGTTACCACCCTTAAAACAAATAACCAACAGTTACAGCAACAGATGGATGGCTTTAATGTTGAGAGTGAGGGCTTGAATATCGAGGGCCAAAATAGCGCGAATATAAATAAAGATCGAACCGATCATGGGACTGATGAATGAGTACGTTGAAACCTGCCCAGCAAGATAATTTATTTAAGGTGCGAATAGCCTGATGAACTTAATTCCCACCTTAATTAGCCTTGGCCTAGCCGCATCCGTTAGTGTTTTTTATTTACAAAACCAGAGCGATGAACCTAATAAAATTAATTACCGCGCTGCCCTCTCCGATTTTGAAAAGACGGCATTAGAATTTGCTGCCCATACGCCGCTACAAAACAGAAGTACGTTAACCACTGATCACTGTAATAATTTAAACCTCGACTTTGTTAAAAAATTGCCCACTGGTAGTGAATGGGAACTGAATATTGGAGGGCTTGACTGTGATATAGCAAAACTGAAAGTAGTAACTTCAGCTGAAGACTTTCCAGCCTTACTCAGTGCAGCAAGCGCCTCAGGGCGAGGCTATGCTACCGAGACTGACACTTCCGTTACTCCAACTACCAAAACCCTAAAATGGACTCAACGCCTTTACAGTAGAAATACCATCGATTTGGGTGTTAAAGCCAAGTTAAAAAATAATTACACAGGAAACTGTATTTCATGTACTTCATCGACAAAGTAAATGATCCCATAAACCAGATCCAAATGAAAGATGGATTGGCTGCCCTGCCTTTGGAGTGCTTGCATGTGGCACCATTAAAGAAACACGAACATGTACAGGGCCTTTAAACTTTGGTAAAGAATGTCCAACAATTGACGGCACACTAACAACGGCCAGTGATCGCACTGAAACACGTGACTGTTTTGGGGTTCCTACCTGTTGAGAGGCAATGTACACAACTTGCCCAACTAATATCTGTTTAGAGAACCACCAAAAACCACCTCCGAAATCAATTACTTGTCCGGAATCGCGATCGCCATGCAAGCTCAATGGTGGAAGAGTAGTTAAAAGTGGCTACATAGAATATTGCGATACCCCACTTTGTGGCACTTGGGAAAAAGAGAATAAATGCGCAACTATGCACTGTTTAAATATTGGTGAAAATGATCCTGAAAAGCCAAAATGCATAGGCACTGCTGATCAAGGTTGTATCAATGACCAAGGCATACTAGTTACAGCGGGTACAACAGAAATGTGTCAATTGCCAGCCTGCACTGAATTATCAATCGATGAGGTCTGCCCTGGTCAATGTCAAACAGGTGATGGATATCCCATAGAAGAATTTAGCTGCAACGAAGTCCGCTATAAAAAAGCTACCTCAAAACTTTGGCAAAATGAAACAGGGGGGAGACAATGCCCCCAAGACCCTGCAGCAAATTAACGGATTGGGCTTGGGAAAAGCCTGGATCTAAAAAAACCTGTCTCAATGAAAAAGATGAACAACCCAAGTTAACTCGTACATGCAAGAAGATAAACCTGAACTTGAAGAAATAGAGCATGTATTTTTCCAAGACAATGGCGAGCCATTTAGCCGCAGCGGATTGGTCAATAAAACCTGGCGATTCTATGTTTAAAAAGCGCGACTTCCTTCGGATACTACCTTTCATACATTGCGCCACATGTTCGCAACATTGCATATTGAACATGGCACCGATCAATCCGAATTAATGGCTGTAGGTGGCTGGCTTAATACGCGATCTGTGCAAAGGTATTTGCATATCCGAAACAAACATAAAGTAAATGTAGCGCAAAGATTAGAGGGGGTTGTCGCCTACTAATAAGGTAACGCAACCTTAAAAGTTAGATTTAGAAAAAAAGCGTTATAACTTACTGATTTTATTCAAGATATTTTGCTTGGAGCGGGAAACCGGGTTCGAACCGGCGACCTCAACCTTGGCAAGGTTGCGCTCTACCAACTGAGCTATTCCCGCATACACCGAAGTGACTTGCGTTAACCAAATGGCGTCCCGTAGGGGGTTCGAACCCCTGTTCCCGCCGTGAAAGGGCGGTGTCCTAGGCCTCTAGACGAACGGGACGTGTTTGGCTAAGAGGCGGGCATTCTAAGTAGCCGCACCGATACTGTCAAGGGCTTATATGCCCTATTTGGATATTTTTCTTTTTAGTTTGCGGTGGATCCTAATCACCCTACTCCGCAAGGAGTTTATTTGTCTTAAAATTAAGTTTTTAGGTAATTGTTATTATTTCGATTTTTTTGCGTAACTTTTGCTAGAATGAACTTATTATCTGTTTATGGACATAAATATCCAATGACTAAGTTTGTAAAATCTGACAAATTAAAGGGCGTTTGCTACGACATTCGCGGCCCCGTTCTGGATCATGCTAACTGGCTTGAGGAACAGGGTCAAAGCGTGATTAAGCTGAATATAGGCAACCCCGGTGCCTTTGGCTTTGATGCGCCCGATGAAATCATGCAAGACGTGGTACAGAATTTGCGACAGGCTCAGGGTTATTGTCATAGCAAAGGGCTATTCCCTGCGCGCAAGGCTGTGATGCAACGCTATCAGGCTCAGGGTATTGAGGACATTACCGTTGACGATATTATTATGGGCAATGGAGTTAGTGAACTGATTTTTATGGCAATGCAAGCATTGCTTAATACCGATGATGAAATTCTGATCCCTGCCCCTGATTATCCTTTATGGACCGCTGCCGTGACTATTTCTGGCGGCTCAGCTGTGCACTATCGCTGCGATGAAGAAAACCACTGGCAACCGGATTTAAAGGATATCGAATCTAAGATTAATTCTAAAACCAAAGGTATTGTGATTATTAATCCCAATAACCCCACCGGTGCTGTGTATTCTGAACAAACCCTTAAAGCACTGGTTGCGCTGGCTGAAAAACATAATTTAGTGGTGTTTGCCGACGAAATTTACGACCGTATTATCTACGATGATGCCGTGCATATTCCTCTTGCTAGCCTAGTGAAAAACACGCTATGTCTCACCTTTAATGGTTTATCTAAGACTTATCGTTTAGCCGGCTTTAGATCGGGCTGGATGATGATGACTGGCACCAAAAAACAGGCACAAAGCTACTGTGAGGGCTTAGAAATGCTGGCGTCTATGCGTCTCTGTGCCAATGCACCCGCTATGTTGGCGGTGCAAACCGCTCTGGGTGGCCGGCAGAGTATTGAAGACTTGATTCTTCCCGGTGGACGTCTCTTAGAACAGCGTGATTTGGCTTACGATATGCTGACCAGTATCCCTGGAGTTAGCTGTGTTAAACCCAAATCGGCGATGTATCTTTTTCCGAAATTGGATCCTGAAATGTATCCAATCGCAGATGACGAACAGTTAGTTTTGGATTTGCTAAAACAGCAACGAGTTCTATTGGTTCAGGGTTCGGCATTTAATTTAGACGACACCCAACATTTGCGTATTGTGTTTTTGCCAGACAAGGCTCAGTTAGTCGAATCTTTAACTCGATTAGCTGCGTTTTTAGAAACCATTCGACGCTAACCGCGTCTAGTCAGTGGAATACCCGAGTATTTTTAATTGGCGGCTGAGTGGTGTATCTGTAGACACATTAAAATGGCTGTATTCCCTGCGTTGCGGGTAGATTTTACGAAGATGATCAAAGCCCTGCCCTATATCGCCCTGTTTTAAGGTCTCACGCATGCGCTGATCATCTTCGGCAATGTTATAGCACTCGAGCAAAAGTTGATTTAACGCCTTTCCTGCTCCATCTAAGGACACTGTTGTATCGTTTATCGATGTATCGGGTTGCTGGATAGATTCATCGTTTGAATACAACGCACAGAGTGCCTCGTAAAGCATACTGGTACCGCGAATTTTGCCCTCATCGCTATACCCCGCAATATGCGGTGTGGCTAGGGACACTAGGCTTAATAACTCAGTATTAATCTGCGGCTCTGACTCCCAAACATCAAGGGCTACCTGAAGACCATCTGACTGCTTTAATCGCTTAATAAGCGCTTTGTTATCAATAACCGCTCCCCTACCCGCATTAACAAGTAAGGTATTGGGTTTCAGTGAGTTTAATACCTGTTGATTAAACAGATAATGGGTTGGGAAATCACCCTCAGTGGTTAATGGGGTGTGCAGGGAAATAATTTCGCAGTCTAAAACTTCATTTAATGGTACCAAATCCGGAATCTGACTCTGGCTTAAAAATGGATCATAGACGCGGCAATCGACCCCTAAGGCAACTAACTTTTGATAGAGCCTACCGCCCACATTACCACAGCCGACAATGCCGACTTTGCTTTCTAGCCATTGGGGTTTTAAGCGACTAAAAACCGATAACGCATATTGTACAACGGCCTCGGCATTACAGCCGGGGGCGTAGGAAAATTGAATGTTATTTCTGTTTAAATACTCGAGATCAATATGATCGGTACCGGCGGTTGCTGAGCCCACAAAGCGCACCGAGCTACCCTCTAAAAGGCTTTGATTCACCTGCGTCACCGAGCGCACTAATAATATTTCAGCGCCCTGAATTGCCTGGGAGTCAATCGCGCGTCCAGCCATCAGCTTAACTTCACCTAGATGGCCAAAGTAAGCCTCCACATGGGGCATGTTTTGATCGGCAATAATGCGCGGATTATTCATTGAAACCCTTTCTTATTTGTTTAGCTTGCTGATACGCCTTTAAACTGTCTTTGTCTCAGTTGCGCCGAGCGACTAGTAAATATATCGGCAAAACCCATTTCATCGGCAAACAGGGCAAATGCATCCTGATAGACCCCCTGCCACTGTATGTTATCGCAACTGGGTATTTCATCTATATCAGTCACAATGGTGGCAAGCTGACGCGATAACAATAGTTGCTCTTGGTTATCGGCTATCTTATCACTTAGTTTGGCGGCACCGCGAATAGGTAAATCACCCAGCTGATCGCTGTTTTCAATAATATGCTCTATAGATGGCATCCACGATAGCAGCTCACGGGCAGTTTTAGGGCCCACGCCAGGAACACCGGCAATACTGTCGCTACTATCACCTACCAAGGCCAAATAGTCGGCCATTTGATGACAGCCCACACCAAGATCCTGTTCAAGCTGTTTGTAATTCTTGGGCTGTGACTTGCCAATATCCCAGTACAGGTCGCCCTCTTGAATAATTTGCGTTAGGTCTTTATCGCGAGTAATAATCACTGGCTGCATGCCTGCCTTTCTAACCTCTTTGGCCATAGCGCCGAGAAGATCATCTGCCTCATATTGATTGGAGGCCATTTCGGTAATACCCAGTACGCGGCAAAGCTGTCGACAGGCATTAAGCTGAAAGGCTAAAGCCTCGTCTGGCAATTCTCGATTGATTTTATACTCTGGGCACAGCTGGTGACGAAAGCCTGTTTGTAGGCTTTCATCAAAGGCACAGAATATATAATTGGGTTGCTGTTTTTTTAGTAAGTCTAATAAAAAGTTAGTAAAACCATAGACTGCGTGCGTGGAATGTTGGCTATCTTCGGCATGCCATTTCTCAGGCAATGAGAAATAACTTTTAAAGATATAAATCGATGAATCTATTAATAATGCTTGCATAATGAATGTCTCAAACCAAACAACTGAGTTGATAATAGGTTAGATTATAGGGGTCAGCAGTGTTAAATTCTTTACTTAGGGCATCGATAAAAATCTTGCCTCTAGAGGGTAATTGCTGGCTTTGACACCACTGTCTTGCCTGCTTAACTAATGCCTTTTTAAAGCCAGTATCATCCGCTATATCATCAGAGGCATTGAGATTATCGGCACTTGGAGTAAATTTTTGCCCGCAGGCGTTTGAAAAAATCCACTCTAATGCCTGTGGCTTAACTTCCATAGATTCAAACTTCACTTGTTCATCAACCGTGCGGCCATCAGGCTGATACCAGTAACCAAAATCCTGCTGTAACCGCCGCTGTTTACCGGCAATACACCAATGGGCTATTTCGTGAAGGGCACTGGATAAAAAGTTTTCTCTGAATATTAGTTGATGAGGTACTGCCCTAGACGATGAAGGAATGTACAGCGGCTCGTCGGCATCACCTATTAATTGCGTATTTTCAGCGACTAAAAATAAGCGATCAAATAACTGGATAATACACTGTAATCTTTGCTGTTCAGACAGATTCATTGGTCAATATATGGTTAGTTATTAAAAATATGAAATAGCTTTGTCTAGCAAGCTATAATTAAATAAAAGATAGTTATTGTAAATTAACTAGCCCTAGTACATCTAATCTAGTACATCTAATATAAAGGATTATAGAAAATGATAAAAACAAAAAGATTTGTTAAACCAAGTTATATTATCCACAACAGTAAAAACCAATTAGGTAATACGCTAATTCCGGTTATTATTGCACTGGCAATTAGTGCCGTGGCAAGCATTACCTTTTTAAGACAAGGAGCTGAATTATCGGTTCAAGCTCAGGTACAACAAGCTCAACAAGAAGTTGCATCAATACTTAAAGAATGGGATATTCTTAAAGTATCAGTCGGTATAGACAATATCACTAGAAACTCGTCACAAACTTCTGGTAATTTTCCAAGCATTTTAACAAATATCTATGGTAAAAAAGTTATATATCATCCAAATTTTAAAAATACTACGAACAGAAAGGTTTTGGCGTATTATCTTCCCGATGATATAAGCATTTGTGAAAGAATTTATGCTGCATTCACTAATGCCGCAGGTATTTCTCAAAAACCCATAGCAAACACAGCAAATGGCGGGACAAACATCATCGTTAATCCCACAAATCCTTTGCAACCACCCAATTTAACGGGCGGGTCAACCTACCCTAAATGCTCGAAAACCGATGATGGTTATGACCTTCTTCTTCCTTTGAAATAACCCTGTGCAACCAAACGGTTTGTTTTTAGATTTCAGCACAATAATTAAATATAAGTTAGTTATTGTAAATTAACTAGCCATAGTAAATCTAATCTAGCACATCTAATGTAAAGGATTATAGAAAATGATAAAAACAAAAAAATTTGTTAAACCAAGTTATATTATCCACCATAGTAAAAACCAATTAGGTAATACGCTAATTCCGGTTATTATTGCACTGGCAATTAGTGCCGTGGCAAGCATTGCCTTTTTAAGACAAGGAGCTGAATTATCGGCTCAAGCTAAGGTACTTGAAGCTCAACATGAGTTAGCAGATATAACGAAAAACTGGCAAGTTCTTGCCGCATCTACAAAGATCGAGAAAACCGATCCCAAACCTGCATTCATGGAAGGAGAAAATATTTTTGGTGAAGACCTTAGCTTCAGAATGGGAAAATCTGGAAATTCTAATAGTGGATACACCGATATCGGAATTAATCTTTTCAACTACAAAACGAGTAATTTAGAAACTTGTGAAATATTGAGAAGTACGTTTAATGGAAACTTTCAGGGCATAGTAAAATCTCAATGCGATGAAGGGACTTTGCAGATGATATTCAAATACTAATTGCAATAAAATTATATTTTGCAAATTAAACATACCATTTAATTTATTTAAAAATTTATAAGTAATAAAGCACAAACTATTGTGCTTTATTAAATTCTGGAGTACCTTATGTAATGTTAGCTGTTTCGACCATCGACTACCAGAAGGAGATGTATCCATGTCTAACCATGCCATTGATCACCCTGTGGACAATGTAATTGATATCTTCACTCGCAAGCCAATTTCTGAACTTTCTGACAATAAAATAATTCGTATCGCGCCGGAACTTGACGGCTTAGAAATGCTTTATTGCAATGCTCAAAACCCTGAAAAACTGTTCTCTGTAAGAGTCTTAGCCTGGGGACTTAGAACCAATGGCGAAGTTATTGGTCTAGTGCCTTGGTTGGATGATCTAGTGGCCTGTGACGAAATCAATGACCCGCTCAATGGTCAGTGGCAAGGCTACTTCGATCAGGGCGTGGATGAGCTATTTTTTACCGCTCCCCTGCATAAGGTAGTCGAGCTTGAAACGGCCGCTGATTATTATGATTATCAATGTGATTCGGAGCAGGATGTTATCCAAGAGGTACCAGATACCATTGGCACACATGCGGTTTTATCCGATGACGGTTTTGCGACCATTACCCTTAAAGAAGTTATTAGCTGGCGGCTTTTAAACAATGGCTCAATTGAAGCAATGATTGCTAATGAAGCTGAGATGGTTAACACCCCTGTGCTACCGGGTGATGAATGCCTGTATGCGGCGGATAAGAATAAAGACTTTCATTATTTCTTTCAGCACAATATCGCCAACAAGCTTAAGTCAAAGGACCCAGAGGCATTGGCGGCGATATCGTTGCTAAAAGATGGGTAACTAGAATCTAGTTGCCGTAGGACATGAGGCGCTGGTAGCGTTGCTCAAGCAACTGGTCTACCGGAATATTTTGTAATGTCTCGAGCTGGCCCGTTAGATGCTGCTTGATGTTTTCACTCATAGTATCAATATCACGATGCGCACCACCTAGAGGCTCTGGGATAGTCTCATCAACAATACCTAATTGCTCAAGGTTATCTGAGGTCACACCCATGGCTTCTGCCGCCTGAGGGGCTTTTTCACTGGTTTTCCAGATAATGTTGGCACAGCCCTCGGGAGAGATCACAAAATAGGTGCTGTACTGCAGCATATTCAATCTATCGCCCACACCAATCGCCAATGCACCGCCTGAGCTACCCTCACCAATAACGGTGCAGATAATTGGGGTTTTAAGGCGCGACATGACCGCGAGATTTTGCGCGATAGATTCTGAGATATTTCGTTCTTCAGAATCAATACCCGGATAGGCTCCCGGAGTATCAATAAGGGTAATGACGGGTAAATTAAAACGTTCGGCTAGTTCCATTAGACGCAAGGCTTTACGGTAACCCTCAGCTTTGGGCATACCAAAGTTACGCATCACTTTTTCGTTAACACCACGTCCCTTCTCTTCACCAATCACCATCACTGGCTTGCCATTTAGACGAGCGACACCACCAACAATAGCGCTGTCATCACCAAAGTGACGATCGCCATGCATTTCTTCCCAATCGGTGAATATGCGCTGAATGTAGTCTAGGGCATAGGGTCTTTGGGGATGTCTTGCTACCTGAACAACATCCCAAGGCGTGAGTTTCGAGTAAATATTTTCAGTTAGCTTGCGTGATTTTTCACGCAGTTTAGAAATTTCTTCAGCAATGTTGATATCGCTATCGTTGCCAACCAGCTGTAGCTCTTCAATTTTTCCTTCTAAGTCAGCAATAGGCTGTTCAAAAGATAAATAATTTAAATTCATGCGTTCAGTCTCTGTTGGCCAAGGGCGTTATTTTTTCGATAAGCTATTTTAAACGTCTAGTGCAATTATCGCTAGCCTAGTTTTATATATTTACGCGTTGTTGACTATTAGGGGGGTTAATAATGGCATTAACCATAGTCTAGATTGACATTAGTCGAACCAAACTGGTCTTTTAAACGCGTAATAAGTTCATCTTTGGGATGCACTCGCCATTGATCACCAAGACTAAACTGACCAGCTGCAGTGGGATGTGAATACTCAAGGACTATCGGACAGGATCCGTCTTTATATTCACCCAACGAACATTCAAAGTCTTTGACCCAGCCATTACCTATATCGGATTTGCTTACAGATATACGAAGCTTTTCGAGTTTGCTGCAGCGTGCCTCGTAAATTGACTGAACCGATTCAGCGACCATCTTAAGTCCGCCGGTAAAGCTATCCTCAGACACGGCGCCCTTTACCACGAGTAAGGCATCTTTATTGAGGATACTGCGATACATATCAAACTGATCCGCCCAAACGGATAATTCAAGGCGGCCGCTTTTGTCGTCCAATGTTATAAAAGCAAAACTATCACCGCGTTTATTTTTGAGAACGCGCATACCGACCACCATACCGTAAACCGTGGTTTTTTCTTTATCTGAACGCAGATCAACAATGCGCTGTGGCAGCATGTATTTTAGTTCGTCTTCGTATTCATCGATCGGGTGCCCTGTAAGATAGAGACCTAGGGTATCTTTTTCGCCACCAAGGCGCTCTCTAATAGTAAAGGGTTTTGTGTTAAGACTACTTGCATAGGGGTTTTGTTGCTTACTCTCAACCATGGCACCACCAAATAAATCGGTCATGCCACTGCTGACATCACGGGCCTGTTGCTCTGCCATTTTCAGGGCTTGGTCCATAGCTGCCAGCATAACCGCTCGGCGATAACCGATTTCGCCTTGAGGGCCAATTTCGTCCAATGCACCACTGCGAATAAGGGCTTCAAGGGCCCTTTTATTGACTTTTCTACCATCAACTCTGGCACAAAAATCAAACAGATCGGTAAAGGCGCCACCCTGCTCTCGGGATTGGATAATATTTTCAACCGGGCCCTCGCCTAATCCTTTGATAGCCCCCAAGCCATAGATAACCTGACCCTGTTCACCCACACTAAACTGGTATCGGCCACGGTTGACCTCTGGCGGCAATAGATCTAATTGCATCGAGCGACATTCATCGATAAAGGTCACCACCTTATCGGTTTTGTCCATATCCGAGGACATGGTTGCCGCCATAAATTCTGCAGGATAATGGGTTTTTAACCAGCCGGTTTGATAGGCAACCAAGGCATAGGCGGCGGAGTGGGATTTGTTAAAACCGTAACCCGCAAACTTTTCCATCAAATCAAAGATGTTAGATGCCAGTCCCTGACTGTGGCCTTTTTCGATAGCCCCTGTAACAAATAACTCACGTTGTTTGGCCATTTCATCGGCATTCTTTTTACCCATAGCACGACGCAACAAATCAGCACCACCCAGAGTATAGCCGCCCATCTCCTGTGCAATCTGCATCACCTGTTCTTGATACAGAATAATACCGTAGGTTGGTTCTAGAGCTGGCTTCAAGCACTCATGCTGATACTGTGAATGGGGGTAACTAACCTCTGCTCGGCCTTTTTTACGGTTGATGAAATCATCGACCATACCCGACTGCAAAGGCCCGGGTCTAAACAGCGCCACCAGCGCAACAATATCTTCAAAACGATCAGGGCCGAGCTTTTTAATCAGATCTTTCATGCCACGTGATTCCAACTGGAATACCGCGGTTGTTTCAGCACGCTGCATCAACTGAAAGGTTTTATGATCATCTAGGGGTATGTGCTCAATATTCAGCAAATCTTCACTATTGGACGCGCGATCCTTATTGATCATCTGCACCGCCCAATCAATGATAGTCAGGGTACGCAGACCTAAGAAGTCGAACTTAATAAGTCCTGCTTCTTCAACATCATTTTTATCAAACTGAGTCACCATACCAGAGCCGGTGTCATCACAGTATATCGGTGAAAAATCAGTAATCTGAGTTGGGGCAATAACCACACCACCGGCGTGCTTACCGCAGTTTCTTGAAATACCCTCTAACTGCAAAGCCATGGACCAGATTTCAGAGGCTTCATCATCTTGCTTAAGAAATTCTTTAAGAGAATCCTCTTCTTCCACCGCTTTTTCAAGGGTCATACCCACTTCAAAAGGAATCAACTTAGACAGCTTGTCTGCCAAGCCATAGGATTTACCTTGAACCCTTGCTACATCACGCACCACTGCCTTGGCAGCCATGGTGCCGAAGGTAACGATTTGCGATACCGCATTACGCCCGTAGCGTTCAGCCACATAGGCAATCACCCGATCGCGACCTTCCATACAGAAATCGATATCGAAATCAGGCATGGATACCCGCTCAGGATTTAGGAAACGCTCAAATAGTAAGTCGTATTCTATAGGGTCTAGATCAGTAATTTTTAGGGCATAGGCTACCAGTGATCCTGCACCAGAACCCCGACCCGGGCCCACCGGAATCTTGTTATCTTTTGACCAACGAATAAAGTCCATCACGATAAGGAAATAACCAGGGAACCCCATCTGAATAATAATATCTAACTCAAACTTAAGCCGCTTATAGTAAGTGTCACGCTTGGCAGAATAACCCTCTTCACTGCTATCAAATAAACTGGCAAGCCTTGCTTCTAGGCCCTCTTCAGATACCTGAATAAGAAATTCATCAATAGTCATACCCTCTGGAATAGGGTAATCGGGCAGAAAATATTCGCCAAAGGTGAGTTCGACATTGCATCGTTTAGCAATTTCTACGCTATTCTCGAGTGCCTCAGGAATATCACTAAATAACTCAGCCATTTCCTCAGGGCTTTTTAAATACTGGGTCTCGGAATAACGCCGTTCACGACGTGGGTCATCCAGCGCTCGCCCCTCATAAATACAGACCCTTGCTTCATGAGCTTCAAACTCACTTGATTTGATAAAGCGTACGTCGTTGGTGGCCACTACCGGACAGTCACATTGCTGAGCCAAGCTCACTGCAGAATGAATATAATCATCTTCGTCGAATCTACTGGTTCGCTGTAATTCAAGATAAAACCGATTAGGGAAGATGCTCATCATTTCAACCAAAGCTGCTTTAGCTTCGGCTTCTCGACCAGATACTAATGCAATCCCAATCTCACCCAGTCGACCACCGGATAAGGCAATCAAACCCTCACTGTGAGCAGTTAACCAAGAATGCTCGATGACCGGAATCGCCTGACGCTGGCCCTCAAGATAGGCACGTGAAATAAGCTGGGTTAGATTTCTATAACCCTTATCATCGGCGGCGAGTAACACCAACTGCGTTGGCGTACCCTCGGATAGACTAGAGACCAATACATCGGCACCCAGAATAGGCTTAACGCCACTACCCTGTGCTGCTTTGTAAAATTTAATAAGGCCAAAAAAATTATTAAAATCTGTCAGCGCTACCGCCGGCATGCCCATTTCAGCGACTTTTTTGGCCAAGGGTTTAATACGCACAAGCCCATCAACCAATGAGTACTCGGAATGCAGACGAAGATGGACGAATTCAGTGATCATAATGCATTCTTGTTAGGGTTATAGGCGTAAAATTATTCATAGAATTAAATGTATAGCTTCAACCCAATTAACTCAAGCCAAAGCGTTTAAAATTTATAGTAATGATTGCTGTTCTGGTAATAAATTTTCACTCACCGGCGCAAAGGAGCGTCGATGAATGGGTGTTGCCCCTAAGCGCTTTAAGGCTTCCATATGCTGTGCCGTGCCATAGCCTTTATTTTTGGCAAAGCCATAACCTGGGTATTTAGCTTCAAAAGCTACCATTTCTTTGTCGCGCACCACCTTGGCAATAATTGATGCCGCACTAATCACCTCAACTCGCCCATCGCCCTTGACCACGGCTTCTGAGGGGTATTCCCACTGGGGTACTCGATTGCCATCAACTGCCACAAAGTCAGGCTTTATTTGCAAGCCTATCACTGCACGGCGCATGGCCATCATAGTTGACTGTAAAATATTGTACTGATCAATTTCTGCTATTGAGGCTCTCCCCACGCAATAACATAGGGCTTGCTCGACAATCTCTTTATACAGGGATTCACGCTGATGCGCGGTTAGCACCTTAGAATCATCTAGACCCTGAATACTGTGCTTGGCGGGTAAAATAACTGCGGCTGTCACCACATCACCAGCTAGTGGGCCCCGCCCCACCTCATCGACACCAGCGAGATACTTAATATTTTTAGGGGCATGCCATTGTTCCATGGGCCCTATTCACTCGCTATAAGTTTTGAAATGGCTGCCGTTGCCAAAGTCGCAGAATCCAAGGATAACTGCTGATGTAATTCATCAAACTGCTCAACTAAACCAGAACTGTTTGCCTTAAAAAGGTTAACCACCTCTGCAGACAATGATTCAACGGTCGCTTCGTCTTGAATTAATTCAGGCACTAAAGACTGATTAGCCAGCAAATTCGGTAATGAAACATAGGCAGTTTTAATAAGAGGGAATAATAATTTAAACGACAGTGCATTCATGCGATAACCCACCACCATGGGTTTCTTAAGTAACATGGCCTCTAGCGCTGTGGTGCCAGAGGTCAGCAAGACGGCATCGGCAGCTTCCATTGCTAAATGGGACTGTTGCTGGAGCAATGTTACCTCAACAGCTTTTGTTTTTAGAATCTTTTGCAACTGGTCAAACCTTGCCTGATTAGCCGCGGGCATAATCAACTGTAACTCTGCACCTAGATCCTTAGAGGCTTTAATCGCAGTATCTAATAAAAGCTCAGCCATCAATTCCACTTCTGCGCTGCGACTTCCCGGCATAATACAGAGGGTTGGCTTGTCCTGTTCTAGGTTTAACTGCTGTCTGGCACTGGATGTATTGGGCTGTTTAGGAAACTGTTTCGCTAACGGGTGACCCACATAACAAACCGGCACCTGATGCTGTTCATAAAACCCTGCTTCAAAGGGAAATAATGTCAGCATTAGGTCGACGGAACGTTTTATATTTTTGATACGACCCTGACGCCAGGCCCAGACCGACGGGCTGACATAGTGCACAGTTTTAACACCCGCATCATGCAGCTTTTGCTCAATTTTGGCATTAAAATCTGGGGAATCTATACCGATAAACACCACAGGTTTTGTTGATGAATAACGTTGGATAATTGAACGCCGAATAGACAGTAATTCAGGCAATCGTTTCAGTGGTTCCCAGAGACCCATCACTGAAAGGCGTTCCATATCAAATAGGGAATGAAAACCTTGAGATTGCATTTTAGGGCCGCCAATACCTTCGAAGATAGCATCGGGGTATTGTTTTTTTAAGCCTTGGATAAGGTCTGCACCCAATAGATCACCGGATGTTTCACCGGCGACTATGGCAAAAACAGGAGCTTCCAACATGAGCTAGCGAATAATGCCGCGTGTTGAGGCTTTTAGAGAATTTAGTAAGGTTTCTATCACTATATCGTCTCCTAACTCAGCAATGGCCTCAATGCCCTCTTCCAAGGAAAGACCGCGACGATAAAGCAACTTGTATCCTTTATTGGCTAGGGCAATTTGCTCTGTGGTAAAACCACGGCGCTTTAACCCTTCTTTATTGATGGTGCGAGGCTCTGCAGGACTGCCAAAGGCGGTCACAAAAGCAGGTACATCGTGATAACTAAAGGCCGCAGGACCGATAAAACTATGAGCACCAACAGAAACATACTGATGAATAAGTGAGTAACCTGAGAGAATTGCCCAGTCTCCAACGTTAACGTGACCCGCTAAACTAGAATTATTGACCATTATCACATTATCGCCAATAACCGAATCATGTCCAACATGGGCATAGGCCATTAACAGATTTTTGTTGCCAATTACCGTTTCACCTTGATCTTGGACTGTGCCGCGGTGGATAGTGACACCCTCGCGAATGACATTGTCATCACCGATAATTAACTTAGTGGGCTCACCTTTATACTTGAGGTCAGGGGTATCATCACCAATCGTAGAAAATTGGTATATTTTGTTGTTAGCGCCTATAAATGAGGGCCCTCGAATCACCACATGCGAGGCAATCTGGCAGTTGTCGCCAATCACAACATTTGGCCCAATAACTGTCCAGGGGCCGATGCTGACGTTTTCGCCAATAGTTGCGGAGGGATCTATAATCGCTTGAGAATCAATCACACTACTTTATCTCTATCCTGAAAGGCACAGAGTAAGGTTGCCTCACAGCAGACCTTACCATCAACCGATGCACTGGTATTGAAGCGCCACATATTACGTTTAACGGTATCGACTTCTGATGTAAGGGTCAACTGATCACCGGGAACTACAGGCTTCTTAAAACGCGCCTTATCAACACCTGCAAATAAGAAAAGCTTGCCATCCTCTACGGTTAAACCAGAAGAAACAAAACCCAGAATACCTGAAGCCTGAGCCAAGGCTTCAACGATCATGACACCCGGGAAAATCGGCGCCCCGGGGAAATGGCCATTAAAAACGTCCTCATTAAAAGTAATGTTTTTATAGGCAACTATCCGTTTTTGGGGTTCGATTTCAAGCACCCGATCAACCAACAAAAAAGGATATCGATGAGGCAGAAGTTTCATTATTTCATTTACATTCATTGCATTTCCACTTGAAAGACTGTGATTTTTTTTACATTTATCTTAAAAAATTTTAAAACGTCTAAATTTAATTATTTTGATTTTTTTCTAATTTTTTTAAGCGCAAGGCTATATCGTTTAGCTGGCCCATTCGCACTGAATTTTTTAACCAGTCTGCTGTGGCCATTGGCGGCATAGCCGCTGAGGAGTAGGACCCTGGCTGCTTAATATCTTTAAATATTAATGTATGCGCCATCAACTGCACATTGTCACATAAACTGGCATGGCCCACCACATGTGCGCCAGCCGCAAGAATGCAATTTTTTCCCAATACAGTACTACCGGCAACACCAGCATAGGCTGCCATTGCGCAATTATCACCAATGATTGCATTATGAGCAATTTGAACATGGTTATCGAGGATTACATGATTACCAATCTGCGTATCATTAATAGCACCACGATCAACTGTGGTAGATGCTCCAATTTCGACATCATTACCAACAACGACACCACCGATTTGGCTAATTTTTTGCCAACCTTTCTCGCCATTTGACGCAAAACCAAAACCATCTGCACCTAGCACAGCACCACTGTGGATTGTCACTCGATCTCCAATTCGCACATCATGGTAAATAGTCACATTAGCCGCTATTAGCGAATTTTCGCCAATCTCAGAACGACCGCCAATTAGAGTATTAGCTTTAATTATCGAGCCCTTACCCACCTTAGCATTCGCTTCTACAACCACATTGGGGCCAATAGACACTTGATCACCAATAACAGCAGTGGAATCAATGCAAGCAGAGGGATGGATACCCTGTTCTGCTTTGGGCGTCTTATCAAACCAGGCGCTTATCTTGGCGTAACTTAGGTAAGCATCATCGACAAGTAGACAGTTCCCCTGATACTTATCGGCTAGGCCAGGCGCCAAAATAACAGCACCCGCTTGAGTTTCTGCAAGCTGATCAATGTATTTTGGATTGCTAACAAAAGCTAGATCATTGACCGAAGCCGAACTCAGTGTACCCAAACCAGAAATTTTGACCGCATCGTCCCCTTGCACCTTGGCACCTAGGAATTCGGCTATCTGTTTAAGGCTATAAGATTGGGACATTAAATTATCTAAATCTCAGTTATTCGGGTTTTGGCTGGGATTTGATATCAATACGCTCAGCAACCTGTTTGGTAATCGATGTTTCTGGACTAGCCAACAATACAGATTCAGCACGAAGTAACAGAGTTATGCCCTGCTCCTTAACAATTTCTTGAATTGACAGTTCAACCAATGGTGCAAGATTTTGTAAAATAAGCTGTTCTAGCTGTTTTTGTTCTGCACTGATTTTTTGAATCGCCAGCTCAGCATCGGCTTTAACATAGCTCATTTTCTTCTGGTGCTCAGCTAACTGTTCAGCAGACCAGGTTAAACGTTGGGTTTCTGCTTCCTCTCCCATTGCTTGAAAATCAGCCAATGAGCTTTCATATTTAGCCTTTAAGCTTTGAAAATCGGCACTTTCTTCAAAGGTTTTAAGATAAGACTGAGCGGTTTTGGAGCCAAATATAGCTATCTTTGCATCCACTACTGCAATCTTATTGACTGTATCAGCCAATGTAGTCACTGGCATTAACGCCAATGTTCCAAGCATTACCCATATGCTCATTGCCTTTGCGATTTTTACGATCATTTTTTCTAATCCTTTTTCGAAAAATTAAAATTGATTACCTAGAGAGAACTGAAAATTTTCTGTTTCATCATATTCACTAGAATTAAGTGGCTTGGCGTAACTGAAGGTCAATGGACCCATTGCGCTTAACCAGGTTACTCCAACCCCTACTGAGTATCTTAACTCACCCACATCAGGTTTGAAGCAGTTTAACTGGGTATCCCCACATTTTGTGTTAAAGATATTGCCGGCATCAATAAAGAATGCCGACTGCATTGAGCGTTTATCCTTAACAAAAGGCATAGGGAAAATAACCTCCGATCCAAACTCAATTTGCACATTACCCCCAATTGGATCTGGGCGATTATATGCTGATTGGTTGTTACAGCTTTCAGTAGAACCGGAACAGGGTGTATCCTGCGGCCCCAAGCTATTAGATTCAAAGCCTCGCACAGAACCAAAACCACCACCATAAAAATTCTTGAAGAATGGCAATTGCGAGGTGTCACCATAACTTTCACCATAACCCAGATCAGCGCGAAGCTTGAGAGAGAGTGAGCGGGTCAACCCTCGAAGGTATTGTGCCTTATAGGTGGCCTTATAATATTCTAGACCAGAGCCCGGCAGGGCGACGTTTAAGGCCAATCTCTGCGATGCCCCTCTAGTGGCAAACATGCCGCGATTTAAGGTCGACTTGCGCCAATTAAGGTTTAGATTAAATACATCAAATTTACTGCCATTGGTATCAATAAAGTTTCTTATTTCTTGAGAGGCATAGGCACCATAACGAATATCTAAATTCTCAAAACCCACGCCAAAACCGACGCGCTCAACTTCAGAAATAGGATAGCCCCAATTAACATTGGCACCTTTGGCATTGGTTGAAAAGCTTGAAACGTTGATTTGATCATAGTCGGTTTCACGGGCAAAAATACTGTAGCCCACACTCACGCCATCAACGGTAAAATAGGGCTCTGTGAAACTTAGATTCAAAGATTCTTGGTAGGTACTGCGATTAATACCCACAGAAAGCTGTCTTCCCGAGCCAAGGAAATTATTTTCAGAAAGATTGGCTCCCAAAATTGTGCCATAGCCCTGCGCGTAACCAATGCTGGCGCCAATGGAGCCAGAGGGTTGCTCTTCCACCGAATAGACCACATCAATCTGGTCATTAACCCCGGGAACAGGGATATTCTCAACACTAACCTCTTTAAAGAAACCTAAACGCTCAAGCCTGACTTTAGATGACTCAATTAAGGCATTATTAGCCGATGAGCCTTCCATTTGACGCATCTCACGCCGTAATACCTCATCTTCTGTTTTGGTATTGCCTCTAAACTCAATGCGACGAACATAGGCGCGCATTCCGGGCATCAGGACAAAGGTGACTTTTGCCGTATTATCTTCTTTATTGAGTTCGGGGTAGCCTTCAACTTTGGCAAAGGTATAGCCCTCGTTGCCATAGCGACGTGTGATAAGCTCGCTTGAGGTAGTCATCAATGCTTGCGAAAAACGCATGCCTTCACGCATAAGAATCATGGCACGGATATCTTTCTCAGGGATTTTTAACTCTCCCGAAAGCTCAACGTCACTAATGGTATAAGTGCCGCCCTCATCGAGCGTGATCGTAATAAATACAGACTTCTTGTCAGTACTAACAGATACCTGGGTATTTTTAACTTCAAATGCCAGATAGCCACGATCAAGATACCAGGTTTCAAGGGTTTCTATATCCCCCGTTAGCTTCTCTCTCGAATATTTGTCATTACCACTGATAAAAGACCAAAAACCGGTTTCATTTTGCTCAAAGCCCTCACGAAGCTCTTTTTCAGTAAAGCTCTTGTTACCGATAATATTAATATGTCTTATTTTAGCAACTGTACCCTCGTCAATATCAATATTAACGGCTACCCGATTTCGAGGTAGATTCTCTACGTTACTGACAACTGTAGCGCCATAACGCCCTTGAGAGACATATTGACGTTGAAGTTCCTGCGCCATACCCTCGAGAATAGACTGACGGAATATCTGACCCTCGGCCAAGCCGTTATCGGTTAGCGCTTCCATCAGCTGTTCGGTTTGTATCGCCTTATTGCCCTCAAGGGTAATTTCAGAAATTGCGGGTCTTTCTTCGACCACAATGACCAGAACTTCTTCTTCCTTAATGATGGAAATATCGGCAAAAAAACCGGTTTTGAAGATGGATCTTGAGGCATCACCAATAGTGGCTTGATCCACAATATCACCCACATTAAGGGGTAGTGCGGCAAAAACTGTACCTGCAGAAACACGCTGCAGGCCTTCAATTCTTATATCAGCTACTTGAAATACGGCGGCATATGCAACAGATGCATGCCCAAGAAATCCAAGACAGAGCCCAAAAAAAAGTCGTTTCATGAAAAAGAATCTGCCTATTTATAATTCTATTGTAATAAAAACTAAAACAGTCGCGTCAAATCGTTAAATGTTGCAAACAACATAAGACCAACCAATAAGAAAAACCCAATCTTGTAACCAATCATCTGTACATGGTCTGAAACTGGAGATCCCTTAACCCACTCCACTATACAATACACCAAATGCCCGCCGTCTAAAACGGGTATTGGCAATAGGTTCATAACCCCTAGCATTATACTTAAGATGGCAATAAAGCGAATAAAATTATCCACCCCTGCTCTAGCGGTATCACCGGCCATTTTGGCAATGGTTACCGGACCACTTAGATTCTTCGGCGATATTTCACCCATCACCAATTTGCCGAGAGATGAAAGAATGAAACCCGAGGTAGAGTAAGTCTCTTGTGCGCCGCGAACCAAGGCACCAAAAACGCCATACTCAACTTCTCGTCGCAAAAATTCGGGGTACTGGCCTTTAACACCCAACTGAATACCGAGCTGCCCTACGGCATTTCCTTGTTTAATTACCGATGCTGGGATAATTTCTAAGGAAATTAATTGCCCTTGGGATTGATTTTTAATGGGCCTTTCGAGATCTATAACCACTGGCTGGTTAGCACTAGCCGCCACAGTATCAATAAATTGATCCGCACCTGTAATCGTTTGTCCATTAATCCCAGTCAAAATATCATTTTCTTGTAACCCAGCCTGATATGCCGAGCCGCTCTCTAAAACCGCTCCAACAATCAAGGCTTCAAATTCAAACACTGGCATCACACCTAATTCTCTCAGGGGTGATGGGTTGTCCGCATCTCTCAACCATGAAGTCACAGGAACCATCAACTGCATTGAAGCTTCAGAATCAGGGTCTGTTACAGTAAGAGCTATGTTGCCAGTAACGCCAATGTAATCAAATAGCTGTCTATTCACCGAGTTCCAAGTGGTGGTTGGCACCTGATTCACTGCAGTAATTTCCATGCCCACTTGAAGCCCAGAGGTACTGGCGAGTGAATTCTCTTGTATGTCACCAATTACCGGCGCTAAACCTTTTTCTCCGCTTAAAAAAAGCACCCAAAACGCCAGTATAGCCAGTAAAAAGTTTGCAACGGGGCCGGCGCTAATGATGGCCATTCGCTGCCAAACAGATTTAGTATTAAAAGCATGAGGACGATCCTGCTCTGAAACCTCCTCAACTCGCTCATCAAGCATTTTGACATAGCCACCCAGGGGCAACAGTGCCAATACAAATTCAGTATTCTGTTTGTCACGCCATGAAAGGATAGTTTTCCCGAAACCTATGGAGAATTTTTCTACCTTTACACCACAGCGCCTAGCTACCCAAAAGTGACCAAATTCGTGAATCGTAACCAATACGCCAAAAGCGATGAAGGTAAAAAATAATGTTTCGAGTAATGCCATGGATTATAACTCTAGCTGTTTAACCATTGATAAAGCTGTGCGCCTTGCACGAGCATCTGATTCTTGGACAGCAGCAAGTGTATCTGGTTCAAAAAAATCAAAGCTATTCAGGGTTTGCTCAACCACCTTGGCAATATCGGTGAAACCCAGTCTTTGTTTAAGGAAGGCATCCACTGCAATTTCATTGGCTGCATTAAGCACTGCAGGAGCATCACCCGCTACTTCAGCTACCTGATAAGCCAATTTTAAGCAGGGAAATGCCTCTAAATCCGGTTGTTCAAAGGTTAGCTGTGCAATCTCGGCCAAGTCTAAATCTGGCACATTAGAGCTAATCCTTTGGGGCCAGGCCAAACCATGGGCAATCGGGGTGCGCATATCGGGATTGCCCAGCTGAGCTAACACCGAACCATCAACATACTGAACCAATGAATGGACAATACTTTGTGGATGAATAAGCACATCAATATTCTTAATATCTGTATCAAAAAGCCATTTGGCTTCAATACATTCTAGCCCCTTATTCATCATTGAGGCGGAATCAACAGATATTTTATTGCCCATACTCCAATTAGGGTGAGCACAGGCCTGTTCAGGAGTAACTGATTGCATCTGCTCTGCAGTCCAGGTTCTAAAGGGGCCGCCAGAGGCTGAAAGAATTAATTTTTTAACTGCTGTCTGGCTATCTAGCGCATTGTTACTGGGTAAACATTGGAAAATCGCATTGTGCTCGCTATCAATGGGCAATAAATTAGCAGAATGCTGCTGTACCGCATGCATAAAGATTGAGCCCGCCATGACTAAAGATTCTTTGTTAGCCAACAACACCTTTTTTGAAGACTCAACAGCAGACAGGGTTGGCAATAGACCCGCCGCGCCCACTATAGCAGCCATTACCACCTGAACCTGCGAACTGCTTGCCACATCACAGAGTGCCTGTTCACCAAAAAGCACTTCTGTTTGGCCCTTTAAGTCTTTAATTATCTGACTGAGTTGTTTGGCGGATGCCTCATCAGTAACCACTGCGTACTTGGCATTAAACTCAACAGATTGCTGGGCTAAAAGCTTGAGCTGACTCTGACCGGTGAGGGCAAATACTGAATATTTATCGGGATGTTGGCCAATGACATCTAAAGTGCTTCGCCCAATGGAGCCGGTAGCGCCTAATATAGTAATCGATTGCATAGTCTAAAACGGGTTAGCCATGTAGAGAATGACCAAGAATAAAGGCATCGCGGCCATAACACCATCTAAACGATCTAAAACACCACCATGACCAGGTAAAAGTGCACTACTATCTTTAACCCCCCGCTGGCGTTTTATCATACTTTCGAAGAGATCACCCACTACGGAGATAAGGCCCACCGGAATAATTAATAAGGCAAGCTTGAATAAATCGGTATCTGGCAATGAAATCTTTAGCGCAGCTATTAAAAGCAATTGAAATAGTAGTCCGCCCATCAGCCCTTGCCAGGTCTTACCGGGACTAATTGTCGGCGCTAACTTATGACGGCCAAATAATTTACCCACAACATAACCACCCACATCAGCTAAAACCACGGTGGTTATTGCTAAGCCAAGTAGCCATTTACCATTATCCATCATTAAAATAGTAACTATAGCTAGCCATGTAGATACCAGAAGAATCAGTCCAATAATTGCCATCACTGGCTTGGGAGACCAGAGGATTGAGCTCGTAGGATATCCCTGCAGCCATAAGAAAATAATCGCCCAGAAGGCCACAACTAGGGCACAGATATTATAGCTAGACGACACATCAAGCTGGGTATGGAAACTCACATAATAGCCAGTTACAACCAGGCATGTGCCTAGCGCAAGTAAAAAACCGTACTTAGAGAATCTTGTTTTGAAAGCGGCAAGATCAGCCCACTCCCATCCAGCGACTAAAACCACGAAAATCATAATTTGTGCAAAAACAAAAGGTGATAAAAACACCAACATTGAGGCAAAAAATGCGGCCAATATTGTGGCTGTTATTAGACGTGGTTTAAGCATATAACCCCAAATTTTAGTTATTATTTTCTAATTTTTTTCAGGCTCGCGCGAACCAAATCGACGCTGCCTAGAATAATAGTCTTCAATAGCCTGTTGAAATGTATTTTCATCAAAATCAGGCCAATAGCAATCAGTGAAATAGAGTTCGGTATAAGCCATTTGCCATAGCATAAAGTTACTTATACGCTGTTCCCCTGCTGTTCGAATACAGAGATCCGGCGGCGTTGGCGCTTCAGTCGAAAAATATTCGTCTAAATTATCGGCATTTACCTGATCTAGGGATAAGTCACCTGATACCACTTTTGCAGCTAACTCGCGTGCAGCTTCGGCTATTTCCCATCGCCCGCCGTAGTCGACATAGATATGAAGATTTAACTCACCATTTTCAGTGAGTTTTTCGGCTTTATCAATTTGCTGATTGAGCCGCTGGCTAAAACGATCGCGATTACCAATAATTTTGAGGCGAATATTATCGTCCCGCAAAACCTTGGCTTCCTGTTTAAGGTAAGAGGAAAATAGAGACATTAGGCCGCGCACTTCAAGTGCTGGACGATGCCAGTTTTCACTACTGAAGGCGAATAGACTGACCGTCTGAATGCCCTGTTGACGAGCATGAGGCAATAGGCCGCGAATTCGCTCTGCACCTGCCTTATGACCTGCTATCCCAGAAAGCCCTCGCAGTTTAGCCCAGCGATTATTACCATCCATAATAATCGCTACATGCTTAAGCGGGTGTGCCGAAACGCCAGGTTCTTTCTTCATGTTTTTGACAAGAGAATTAGATCTCCATTAAGTCCTTTTCTTTTGCCGCAAGTGCTTCTTCTACTCGGGCAATAAACTTATCAGTTATCTTTTGAACATCGTCCTGCCCTTTACGTTCTTCATCTTCACTGATTTCTTTTTCTTTTAACAGATCTTTGATGTCAGAAAGTACATCACGACGGATGTTTCGAATTGAAATACGCGACCCCTCTGCTTCTTGACGCGCCTGCTTACCATAGGTTTTTCTAGTCTCCTCAGTTAAGGGCGGCAATGGGATGCGAATTACCGTGCCTGCTGTACTGGGGTTTAGTCCCAGTTCTGATTTCATAATGGCTTTTTCAATTTCGGGAACAAGCGACTTTTCATAGGGTGATACAGCCAGCGTACGAGAATCTTCAATAGTAATTGAAGCTGCCTGACTTAAAGGCGTGGCAACACCGTAGTAATCGACTGATAAGCCATTCAACAGGCTTGGGTGTGCTCTGCCCGTGCGGATTTTATTAAAGGCAACACCCAGTGCGTCAATGGCCTTGGCCATTCGCAGTTCTGCATCCTTTTTAAATTCTTCTATCACCTTAAACCTCTTTATTTCTCATCAATTAGTGTGCCTTCATCACCACCAACCACAAGGTTAAGTAAGGCACCTTGTTTTGACATTCTGAAGACGCGCAATGGCATTTTGTGCTCACGGCATAGACAAATTGCTGTCATATCCATTACCCCAAGCTGCTTGTTAAGTACTTCGTCGTAAGTGAGGCTCTGATAGAGCTCTGCATCTGGATCAAGCATGGGATCGGCCGAATAGACACCATCAACCTTGGTTGCTTTTAGCACCACGTTGGCATCGATTTCGATACCGCGCAGGCAAGCTGCTGAATCCGTAGTAAAGAATGGATTACCGGTACCAGCGGCAAAAATAACTACATCACCGTCTTTTAGATAACGAATAGCTTTACGTCGATCGTAGTGCTCGACTACACCACTCATTGGGATTGATGACATTACATGGGAAGATATATTAGTACGCTCTAACGCATCGCGCATCGCCAGTGCATTCATAACTGTTGCTAACATACCCATATGATCGCCAGTAACACGATCCATACCTGCTGCACTGAGGGCGGCACCTCGGAAGAGATTACCGCCACCAATAACAAGACCAACTTGAACACCAATACCCACCAGCTGTCCAATTTCTAATGCCATTCGGTCGAGAACCTTAGGATCAATACCAAAACCCTCATCGCCCATTAGCTCTTCACCGCTAAGTTTGAGTAAGATTCGCTTATATTGCTTCTCTTTGACCGAATTCGGCATAATTATTAGTCCTTTTTAATTAATTGCACCCTTTAGTTACTAGCACTCTTTAATTGCTAGCACTCTGAACCTGAGCTGCAACTTCTGCTGCAAAATCAACTTCTTCAACTTCAATACCTTCACCTACTTCAAAGCGAACAAATGAAAGTACTTCAGCACCACTAGCTTTTACTAATTTACCCACTGTAGTTTCAGGGTCTTTTACAAACGGTTGGTCAACTAGGCTACTTTCTTTTAAGAATTTAGCAACACGTCCACCAATCATTTTTTCAATAATTTCTTCTGGCTTACCACTCTCTCTTGCTTGAGCGGCAAAAATTTCTTTTTCAGCAGCTACGACTTCAGCTGGCATTTGATCAGAATTTACAACCGCTGGGTTAACCGCAGCAACATGCATAGCAACATCTTTTGCTAATTCTTCTGTTCCGCCGCTCAACCCTACAATTACTGCGATACGATTGTTGCTGTGAACATAGCCACCCACAACAGGCGCCTCGATACTATCGGCTCTTCGCGGCGAGATGTTTTCACCAATTTTTTGAACCAGTGCTTCTCTATCTGATTCTAGATCACCGGCCATTAATGTAGCAATATCATTTTCTTTTGAAGTAAAACCAGCGTTGACAACTGAGCCAACAAAGCCTTGAAAACCTTCGTCTCTAGCAACGAAGTCAGTTTCACTGTTTACTTCAACCACGATACCGTAACCACCTTCTGCACGCACAGAAACCACACCGTCCGCTGCAGTTCGACCTGCTTTCTTAGCCGCTTTCATGCCGCTAGATTTACGCAAATCATCAATTGCCTTGTCAATATCGCCACCTGATTCTGCAAGTGCTCTTTTGCACTCCATCATGCCTAAACCTGTTCGATCGCGCAGCTCTTTTACTAAGGATGCTGTTACCTGTGACATTGTATTCCTCTCTAAAACATATAATAAGTTATAAAAAAGGGGGCAAAAGGCCCCCGTAATTTGTTACTCAATCGGCCCTTAGGTCGACTGTTTAATTACTTAGCCGCTTCTTCAGCTGCCGCCTCTGGCTTATCTTCAGCTACAGCTTCTTTAGCTGGTGCTTCAGCAGCAACTTCTTTAACAACCGGCGCTTCTTTAGTAACTGGAACTTCTTTAGCAGCAGCGGCTTTTTTAGCTGGCGCTTTCTTTGCTTTAGCTTCTTTAGCTTCTTTAGCAGGCTTCTCTTCGACCTCAACAAACTCATCTTTGCTGGTTACATTAGCGGCTTGAGACTTACCTTCAAGAATCGAGTCAGCAACAGAAGCTGCGTAAAGCTTAATAGCTCTAATCGAATCGTCATTACCAGGAATAATATGATCAACACCATCGGGATCACTGTTTGTATCAACAATACCCACAACGCGGATACCTAGCTTGTTCGCTTCATTGATAGCAATACGCTCATGATCAACGTCAACTACGAATAGAATATCTGGAAGACCATTCATATCCTTAATACCACCAATAGAATTCTCTAGCTTGTCTTTCATGCGCGTGCGCACTAGGACTTCTTTTTTGGTGATCTTTTCAAAGGTACCGTCATTTTGCTGAGCTTCAAGTTCACGGAAGCGACGAATCGAAGCACGGATAGTTTTATAATTAGTTAGCATGCCGCCTAACCAGCGGTGACTAACATAAGGCATGCCACAACGTTCGGCCTGCTCTTTAATAATTTTGTTAGCTGCACGTTTAGTTCCTACAAAAAGAACCTGATTACCTTTGGCTGCTTCAGCGCGAAGAACGTCTAGCGCTTCGTTAAAAGCTGGCACTGTATTTTCAAGGTTAATAACGTGAACTTTATTTCGCGAGCCGAAAATAAATTGGCTCATTTTTGGATTCCAGAAACGGGTTTGGTGACCAAAATGGACACCCGCTTGTAACATATCTTTCATGCTTACTTTTGACATAATAATTTCCTCTTGGGGGTTAAGCCTCCACATATCCCAATAATCAACCCATCCGCATTATTGCTTCAAGGCACCCAGATCATTGTGCCGACATGTGTGTGTCGTTAGTGTTAAATTAATATTACCGCTACGCCAACTGCGTACCGGCGCGATTTATACCATAACCACTGTTTTAGTTAAAGAAAAACTGCGTAAAAACCGTTAATTCTTTAGCTCTTTTTGCAAAACTACCTTTCACCGCTATTTTATTGTCATTTTGCTCGTTTATTTTTTATTATTGAAGTCCCTCAAAAGCCCTGAATTTAGGTACAATGTGCGGCAACGAAAGACTAGGAAAAAATATGACTGTAAAACTTAGAACAGCTGAACAGATTGCTAAGATGAGAGTTGCCGGACAGCTTGCTGCTGAGGTGCTTGAGCTTATAGGCGAGTATGTGGTGCCCGGTGTATCCACCGAACAGCTTGATCGCATCTGTCATGATCATATTGTTAATGTTCAAAAAGCCATTCCTGCTTGCTTGGGCTATAGAGGTTTTCCTAAATCTGTATGCACCTCTGTCAATCAGGTGGTCTGTCATGGTATTCCCTCGGATAAAAAGATCCTTAAAAAAGGCGACATCATTAATATCGATGTCACCGTGATCAAAGATGGTTGGTATGGCGATACCAGCAAGATGTATCTGGTTGGTGAAGTGCCAGAGTATTCACAAAGGCTGGTCAAGGTTTCTCAGGAATGTCTTTATAAGGGCATTGAAATGGTCAAGCCGGGTGTCAGGCTGGGTGACATAGGTCATGCGATACAAACCTATGCTGAGTCCCACTATTATTCTGTTGTTAGAGATTACTGTGGTCATGGTATTGGCGATGAATTTCACCAGGAGCCACAGATCCTGCATTACGGTAAACCGGGTACGGGTCTAGAGCTTAAAGAAGGCATGACCTTTACCATTGAGCCTATGGTCAATGCGGGTCGTTATCAAACCAAGATTAAACGCGATGGATGGACAGTTGAAACTAAGGACGGTCGACTCTCCTCTCAATGGGAACATACCATGTTGGTGACTGCGGATGGCGTTGAGGTGTTTACCGCGCGTCCCGATGAACCTTTTAGCGCAGGTTAACCTGCAACAATAAACAAAAGTTACTTTACCTATGGCCAATACTTCCTTTGATCAGCAGCTTCAACCCCATAATCGAGCGCCGATTTTTTTCGATCAAAAACGCTTTGTTGAAGACTTAAATAGTCGCAATCCTATTCAGGTATTTAAGGATGCACTGAGTGCTGCCAAAAATCATTTTGATAATCGCTTTTTAGAAGGTGAGGACGCTAGATCACTGGTGAGTGAGGCCTCGCAGTTTGCCGATGTTCTACTCTGGTATGCCTGGAACCAATATGAATGGGATGATGAAATCTGTCTTGTTGCGGTAGGCGGCTATGGTCGCGGCGAACTTCACCCCCACTCCGATATTGATTTACTCATTTTAATGCGCAAGGATCTATCTAAGAGATACCGTGAACGCATTGAACTTTTTGTGACATTTTTATGGGACATACAACTAAAAATTGGTCATAGCGTACGCTCATTATCCCAATGTGTAGACGAAGCAAAATCAGACCTTACCGTTGCCACTAACCTTATGGAAACGCGCCTGCTCTGTGGTAATTCAGAACTCTTGCAGAAGATGTTAATTAAGACAGGGCCCAGGAAAATTTGGTCCTCGGCAAAATTTTATCAGGGCAAAATTGATGAACAAAAAGCCCGTCATAATAAGCATCAGGACACAGAATATAACCTTGAACCCAATGTGAAAGAGGCCCCGGGCGGCCTGCGAGATATTCAGCTTATTAATTGGGCGGCCAAACGCCACTTTGACGTTCATCGTCGATCCCAGCTAGTGCACGCCAATTTCTTATCTGAAGAAGAATATCTGACCCTAAGAATGGACGAGGAGTTCTTGTGGAAGGTGCGTTACGGACTACATTATATTGCCGAACGCGGTGAAGAACGCCTGCTGTTTGATTATCAAAGAAAATTAGCATCTTTACTGGGTTATTCTGATGGTAATGGCAAGTTGGCTGTTGAAAAATTTATGCAGCGCTACTATCAAACGGTTCTCTCTATTCGTGAATTAACCGATGTGTTATTGCAATATCTCGATGAAGCGATTTATCGCAAAAACAAAATTAAAACAGTCACGCAAATTAATGACCGCTTTGTGATTAAGGATGATTATCTAGATACAACCGATGATGACCTCTTTACTCAGCACCCCTCTGCACTCCTTGAGCTGTTTGTTATTTTGGGGGAAAACGAAAATATTAAAGGTATTCGCGCCTCTGCCATTCGTCAACTTAGATTGCATCGCAAGCTAATTGATCCAGACTTTAGAGAAGACGCCACCAACCGTGATCTTTTTATGCGCCTTTTGCGATCGCCCTATAAGCTTTCTGTGCACCTAAAGCTTATGAATCGCTATGGGATTTTAGGTAGCTATTTGCCTGAGTTTGGTAAAATTGTCGGCCAAACCCAGCATGACTTATTTCATATCTACCCAGTGGATGTGCACACCTTAGAGCTAATAACCAATATTCGACAACTGGTTCAGCCTGAAGAAGCCGCTAAGTTTCCGGTTTCATCACATATTTTCAAGAACCTACCTAAACCAGAGTTAATTATCATTGCTGCCCTTTATCATGATATTGCCAAGGGTCGAGGCGGTGATCACTCGGTTTTAGGTGCCGTAGATGTTGCAGAGTTTGGTGAGCGTCATGGTCTTCAGGCACAGGAAATCTCTCTTTTACAGTGGCTGATTGAAAACCATCTTTTAATGTCGACAATTTCACAGCGTGAGGATACCTCAGACCCTGATGTGATCTATAAGTTTGCCAAGCATGTCGGCGATCAAAGACATCTTGACCATCTATGGGTGCTCACAGTAGCTGATATTAATGCTACCAACCCTCGCCTATGGACCGAATGGAAAGGCGCTCTGATGAGCAACCTCTATTTTGAGACTAAGCAGATTCTTCAATTTGGTCTTACCAAGCCAGTCAATCGTGATGCCTGGGTAGCAGATGCAAAAAACTCTGCCCTAAAATTGTTAGAGCAACATCATATTAGCCCGTCCCAAGCGGAAGATATTTGGGGTGATGTTGATGACCAACTATTCCTGCGTGAGCGCACTGAAGATATTGCTTTTTTCACTCGCGGAGTTATTGAAACTCCCACTGATGAGCCGGTGATTCAAATTCGTGATGTCGGGGTTGAAATTCCGGTTGCCACTCAGATCTTTCTGCATACCAAAGGGAAAAATAATTTGTTCACCATTGTTGCGGCAACAATGGATAAACTGGGGCTTACTATTCAGGACGCCCGCCTGCAAACTACCTCTGATAATCGAACGTTTGACGTTTACTACGTGTTAAACGAAAACAATCAACCGGTAGGGAGCAATAAACGACTCTATACCAGTATTAGAACCGCTCTGTCTTTGGCCATCAAAACACCGGAAAAAGTGAACTTCAAGGTAACCCGACGCACGTCGCGACAGCTGAAAAGTTTTACCATGAAAACCAAGGCTTCGTTGCGCAGTGACGATGAAACCAATACCAGTATTTTGCAGGTGATTACCCCAGACAGAGCGGGCCTATTAGCGCAGTTGGCGAATATTTTTATGCGCTTTAATCTAACCCTATATAACGCCAAGATCTGTACTCTGGGCGAGCGGGTTGAGGATACCTTTTATCTTAGAACCAACGATAACCAGCCACTCAATGATGAATCTGTGGTAGAAAAACTCATTCAAACCATCCGTGAAGAGCTCGATACGCGTATTCAGGACGGTGAAGATAACTCCTTATTACAATCGATAAAAATCGGGCAATAATGGTATGAACCCCTACTTTAAAGATTTGCAGTCTTATCCCTTTGAGAAACTAAAAGAACTCAAGGCAAGTACCTCGGTAACCTCAGACCTTAAGCCTATTTTACTGTCAGTGGGTGAACCTAAACACCCCGCACCAGACTTTGTTAAAAAAACACTAATCGATGCCATTGATGGCTTGGCTAACTATCCATCGACTAAGGGCCTGATTGAACTGCGTGAGACTATTTCAGTTTGGTTAACTCAGCGTTTTAACCTCAGCAGTGCATTGGTTGACCCGGAAGCCAATGTATTACCCGTTGCCGGTACGCGAGAAGCTTTGTTCGCCTTCACGCAGACTCTGGTAAATACCACTGAAACCGACAAGCCCTTAGTGGTATGTCCCAACCCCTGCTATCAAATATATGAAGGTGCGGCATTACTTGCAGGCGCCGATACCTATTATCTCAACTGTAATTCAAATGATGGCTTTGTACCCGATTTAGATGCAGTCCCTGAGACCATTTGGCAACGCTGTCAGCTACTTCAGCTATGCGCACCCGGCAATCCAACCGGTGCAACCCTGTCACTGGCCTATTATAAAAAAGCCTTCGAACTGGCCGACAAATATGACTTTATTGTTTCCAATGATGAATGCTATTCAGAACTTTACCGCGATGAAGAAAATCCTCCACTGGGAATCCTCGAGGCCTGCCACAAACTAGGACGCGATCAATTTGAACGCTGCATTGTTTTACATAGCCTTTCTAAACGCTCTAACCTACCCGGTTTACGTTCTGGATTTGTGGCTGGAAATGCCCAGTTACTAGACTTCTTTTTTCGCTATCGCACCTATCATGGTTGTGCCCTATCACTGCCTGTTCAAAAAGCCTCTATAGCCGCTTGGAGCGATGAGTCACATGTACTG
>Ga0209602_1000645_pt1 | contig 33205 bp, 56 predicted proteins | sample COGITO_mtgs_1205_3_FD_184810 | JGI IMG/M metagenome (GOLD analysis project Ga0209602, IMG submission 184810) | Pelagic marine microbial communities from North Sea - COGITO_mtgs_120524 (SPAdes) (version 2) | ecosystem: Environmental > Aquatic > Marine > Epipelagic ...
AGCAAAAAAAGTTACTGTTCCTAAATATTCTAGGGTTGCAGCTGCAAACTCAAACAATGCTATTGTTCCAGAAATGACAGAAGAACAAATAGAAGCTGTTAAAGGTTATAATAGAAGAAGTTTAGTTGCAGGATTGCAAAGAAAAATAACAAAAGGAACAAAACAAAGTCAGTTTGACCCTAATACTCCTGCAAAACTAGGAAACCAAACACAGATAGATGAAGGCGTAAGAACAATTGCAAGTCTTAATAATTTAAGGGGTGCAAAAACTCCTGAAGAAATGGAGTTATCATTACAAGAGCTTCAAGGTTTATCTGGATTAAAATATGGTAGTATAAAGGAAAATACTTCCATTATAACAGGGCCTGATGGCAATGATAAGGAGATAGTAACATCTGTTTCATTTAACTTAAACGGTCAAGATGTTGAAATGGAGTTTGGAACTATAGCAACAGAAAATGGAAAAAAGGTGTTTAAAGAAACATCTGGCGAAGATTTTGTTATGTCAAACTATAAGTACATTAATCAAGGAGGCGTATCCTCTGACATAGCTTTATCTAACTTTAAGAAAAAAGGTAATACCATTTTCGAAAATGTTTCTCAAACAGGTCCAGGAACAAGAGATAAGACATATGGAAGTACTAAAGAACTAAGTCTTACACAGACATATAAAGCTGGAGAGGATAAAACAACGTTAAAAGAACAGCTACAAACAGTTTTTGAAGCTGCCGATACAGCTAAAAGGTCTGGTGGACAAGATATGGATAATTTAGTTGGAGGGGTTAAAGAGACTATAATCTCTGCCTACGGAGCGCTTGGTTTAGATCTTCCTAAAGGATTTAAAGTGGATTCTGATGGTGATGATTTAACAATTCAAGCAATGGATGATGAAGGAGTTATTGTAATTCAACAAGTAAAAGATATCGCAGGTGCTTCAGACGAAGGTTACCAAGAGTTACAAGGAGCTGTAGCTGAATTTATTACTAAACTTAAATAAAAAAAAATGAAGCGTTATAAAACACCAGCAGGAAATGAGTATTCAGAAGAAGAACTTCGTTCAAAATATGGAGAGCAGTTTGACTCACTAGTCGCTGATGGAACACTAGAGCTTGTAGGAGAAGCTATTGATACTGAAAAAAAAAACCCTGTCGTTACTCCTTCAGATGGGGAAGAGGCAGTTACGGTATCCACTACAGAAACGGAAACACCGCTTGGGTCTTCGGATGGTTTAGAAGTAAACGTTGAGCAAGTTGAAGAAGTAGTTGAGACAGTTCCTGTTGAAGATTATAGAAATCAAGTAAAGCTTTATGATGAAGAAACTTCTAGATTAATAGAAGCTAATCCAGATGCAAATGAACAGCAATTAGAAGCTATATTCAATAGAGGTGATGCGCCATCTCAAGACATATATGACGCCATTGAATCTGATGATAATGCAATATTTGACCTTGAAGAAAAAAACAATAAAATATCAACACTTCAAAACTCTGGATATATAGGATTAAATTCTGACGAAGGATTTAATAAAAGTTTAACCTTATCTATTGACGATAGTAATCTTTCGGATTTTGACAAAGAAAGATTAAGAAACAGAGAAAAACAATATGGATTCTTAAATCCTGAAACAGGTAAAACAGAATTCAAGAAGGAATCTGATATTGATTCTGATTTACTGAATTCAATTGAACTCTTTGAAAAAACAAAATTTAAATCATTAAATAACTATGATGATGTTGAATTAACTGAAGATGATATTAATGAAAGCTCTTTAGGTGAAGATATTCTTCAAAAGAATGAAGTTGATTCTGATGATTATTTTAAGTGGGAGAAAAAAAATACAAGAGGAGAAAACTCAATATATAAGTTTTTTAATAACCTTTTTGGAGATGATGAAGAAGATCAGTTTCTCTTGGAAAAAAGACAATACGAAAAACTACAATCTTACAAGGCTTTAAAGCTAAATGAATCAAGTAAGAAATTAGAAGCCAATCTTTCTGCTCAAAAATTAACTACAGATGAAGAAGCATTAAAAACACTTAAAGCTGAAGAAAAAGAACTTTCAGCTGAATTTGTTAATTCTGTTAAGTCAGTAAACTCTACAATGGATTCATTTCCTAAATTAAAAGAGCTACAGGAAGATACAGATTTAAAGAAAAGAAAAAGACTTTACAATTCAGTACAAGAAGGTGGGTGGTCAGAAGGTGGACAGGGACTTTTAGAATTAGCTAAAACAGGTGTAACTGCGCTAACTGGTTTTGCTATGGATTTTGTTGCAGGGATCCCTGGATTTGTTGACCAACGTATAGCGGCAATGGGTGGTGATGAGAAAGGTCTTTTAGCAGGGTTAAGCTCCATGTTCTCGGAGATTGGTAAGGGTTTTGAAAGGGAGTATGGAGAGGCTTCAGTGGCTTCTTTTCAACAAGGAAAACCTGTATATTATAAGGGAAAAGAATATGTTGTAGGTACTAATGGAACTGTGTTTGATAAAAATTCAAATGTAAGAATGGATGGTATAATCCCTTCTGATGAAATACGAAAAATACAAGAAATAGCAAAAGATGTTTCTAAGGAAGTTATTAATTGGACATCTGGATCAGTTTTAAAGGGTGGTGTAAATACTATTACAAATTTATTTGCCTTAATAAGAACTGGTAAAAAATTAAACAAAAACTTAAATCTTGAAAAGTATGTAAAAGCAGATACGGCTGGTAAACTAGGAATGGCTGGAGCATCTTTTGTCAGTGGTGTAGTTAATAATGTTGACGACATAAGGTCTCAGCTAATGGCTACAGGGATGAGTGAAACAGAATCCATGGAAATAGCGGTTAATGCAGGTCAAGCAATATCAACATTAGATGCAGTGTTTTCTGGATTAGCAGGAAGTAACGAGAAGCTGTTGGTAGGTTTCCAGGGTATTAAAGACCAAGTAAAAAACTTAGCTTTGAAAAAAGGGAAAAGCTTTACTAAAAAACAACTAATAGACAAGGGGATTGCTTTGGGTAAAGAAAACTTTAAGGAACTTTTTGTGGAGGAATTGCCAGTTTTATTTGCTGAAAAAGGAATTAACTATTTAGTAAACGAAACTATAGGTAAAAATGTTCTGGATACTAAAATTACTAAGGCAAATATTTTAGAGACTGCTGTAATGACTATTGGAGCAACAAGCACTCTTGGTGGTAAAAAATTATTGTCAGGAAACAGAAGAGCGGATTTAGTTAGAACTATAGCTTCAGACATAGGTGACATACAGGCAACTTTAGATGTTTTAATAGAGGAAGGTTCTTTATCATCATTAGAGGCGTCAAATGCATATACTGAAATATATAATATGCAAACTGCTGAAAATAAAACAAAAGGAACTATTGTTGTTTCAGAAAACATGCAGCCTGCTTCTGATTTACTTACACAAAGACAAAACTTAATAAACCAAAGAGAAGGTTTAGAAGGCCCTTTAAAGAAGAATATTGACGACAGGATAGCTGATGTAGATTCTCAGCTTCAAGCTCTTTATGACAAAGACAAGATACAGGCTCAAGAAATTATAAACGGAGAGTCAGAAGGAACTGTAGAAATTAATGTAACAAGAGAAGATGCCATTGAATCTTTAAAGGCAAAAAATGAAGCTAACGAAAGGCTAGGATTACCTGTTGTTTTAGAATCAGATTCTAACATATTAAAGGAACAAGATAAACTAATAAAAGAAAAACAAGATGCCATTCAAAACAAAAAAACAGGAGATATATCTAATGCTGAATCAACCGAAAGTGTATCGGAAGTGGAAGGCGAAGTACGGATCGATACTCAGCAAGAAACGGAAGCAGAAGTAGAAGTAGAAGCGGAAGCAGAAGCGGAAGTAGAAGCGGAAGCAGAAGCGGAAGTGATGAGTGTGAACAAGGAAAGAGTAGACTCCATTGTAGATGGTATAGTTGAAAAGACCAAGAATAGAGGGGTAGGTAAAGATACTAATCCTCAGAAGATTGCAGACAATGCTATCTCTTATTTAAAAGGTTCTAAGTTGTTCCAGGAATCTACAGACATAGAAAGAGAAAACATACTTAGAGATGTGAGTTCTAAGTTAGGTGTAGAAATAAAGCCACCTACAGCTAAGAAGCTATTGGGTATGAAAAGAATTGGAAAGCCAACTACCATTAAGGTTTCTAATGACTATGCAGCAATGAAGAAAGACTTGCGAAAGGAAGCTAAAATTGCTAGAGATGCTAAGAACGACCAGAAAACTAAAAGAAAAGCTTTACAGTCTTCAATAAATTTACTATTAAAGGCAGGTAGAATTACTACAAATAAAGCAAATACATTACTTAGAAAGGTTAGTAACATAGAGTACAATAACACTAAAACCGTAAGCGAGCTACTTGACTATGTAGAAAAAACAATGAATGATGCTAACTATCAAAAAAAGCTAGACGAATCTAACTCCCTTAGAAAAACAATAAAGAAAAACTCTAAGACAAAAGAGGCAGGCTTATCTGATTCGGCTAAAAACTTTTCAGAGATAAACCCTTCAAAAGTAGATGACATTGATGCTTACTTAGAAAAAGCAAGAGAAATAAAAGATGGTCTCATGCCAACTAAACAAACAAAGAATGGACTAAAAACAGCCACTCCTTTTGACACTAAGAAAGCAGATGAATATACTAAGAAAGAAAAGGAAGCTCAAAAAGAAAAAGATTACGAATTACAGAAAAAAGCTTTCCAAGATTTAACTGGATTAGATGCGAATGATTTAACTCTTGAGGAGATGAGAGATCTATTGATCTCTTTGGATGGGAATACGCTTACTGAAGAAGGTAAAGAGAAGGCTGCTAATGAAAAGAAAGATGCTGTAGAAAAGGCTCTTAAACAAGCTATATCTAACGCTAAAATAAACGCAAAGCAAGTTATAGCCGACAGCGATGTTGAGGTAACTAAAGAGCAAAAGAAACTTCTAGGAGAGTTTCTAAAAATGGATATGAGTGTTCTTACTACAAAAGAAAAGATGAAAGCTTTAGATGCTATTCTAAACTTTGAAACAAATCAAAGTACAGGTGGGATGAAGTCTATTCTTAAACAGGCTAAGGGTTCTAAAGGCATGAAATCTTTGGTTAAAGACAAGATAACTAGCACCTTAAGAAGCTCGATTCTGGGAAGGTATTGGAATACAAGTATAGCAACACTGCCTAATGTTTTTGAATTAATGTTTGCTTCTCAACAAAAGGGAGCTAAGGTTATGGATAAAATAGGGGTGACAGACGCTATTAATGGAGCTGCTAAAGCTGAAAGAGATTCTGAAAATATACTTAAAGATTACGCTAAAGCTTTCAAGAAAAAAGTAATGAAAGTTGGAAAATTCTTTGACCTAGCCAATGATATTGAAAGAGGTATACTTGGTGAGATCCAAAGATTTACTCCTGGTCAAGAAGTAAAAGACTTTGCTGATAGCAAGAAATTAATAGAAAACACTTATAAAGACCTTCTTAAATCAAGTGATTTAGAAAATCAAAATAAAGGTAAATTAATTAAAGAAGCCTATGATAGGCTTGTGAAAGATTCAAATAATATTTCTGAGGTTCAGTCTAAGGCTGATCCTGCAAACTTAGAGGGTGTAAAGTACATTACAGATGTATGGGCCTCTAACTATGACGCTTTAGCTGAGACATCTCTGAATGTTTACAATAAAAACCTAGGCAAGGATACCAACTATATACCTAGAAGCATTCAGAATATTAGCGTAGAGTCTGAGACAGAAGGAAGGGATATAACAAAACCTCTTTTTAACCCTGATGGATCAAGTAGTGTGTACAGTAAAAAGACAGGTGTATTAGAAGAGTCAACTAAACCTAGTAAATTAAAAGAAGGAAGGATTCTAAACCTAGGATTTGATTCTCAGAACATGGCTAATTTAAAATCTGCTTTAACAGATATTAATACAGCTGGAGCAATACAACAAATAAAAGGAGCGATTGCTTCGGAGTCATTTAATGAGGTATTTCCAAATGATAAGTCAAGAGATATTGTTAAGAAAAGAATAATAGATTACATAGACGCAAAAAGAACAGGTCAAAGAGTAAAAGAGGATGAGAAAAAAGCTTTGAAGGTTTTAAATAAAGCTGCTACGTTTGGGGTTGTAAAAGCCTTAGGTGGAATAACTCAACCTTTAAAACAGATTGTACCTATATTTAATACTGCAGTAAATGCAGGTATTATTAACACCTCTAAAGCTTCTGCATTAATATTTAATAAAGACGTTCAAAATGCAATAAACAATTCAGGATTGCCAATTGCGAATAGAGGAGCAAGTTCTCAGGGTGATATTGAAGGAGTTGATTCTAGAATAAAAAAATCTGCAACATCGATACCTGGGAAGGTAGTAGATGCAATAGACAAGGGTAATAAGGCTATTATCGATAAGCTATTAGTAGCTCCTGATGTTCAAACCGCAAGAGCTTCTTTCATTGCTTATTATTTAAAGGCAATGGACAAAAAAGGTGTAAAGTCAGGGGATATAGATTTTACTAAACCACTTGATAAAGAGGCAGCTCAATATGCTCAACAACAAGTAGACAGACAACAGAATACATCTGACTCTGACTTACAGGGTGGATTGTTTACGAAAAAAGATTTACAAACTCAGATTATTAGAAAAACACTATTCCCATTTGCTAACTTCTTGTTAAATCAAAAAACAAGAATGTATTCTGATTTAAATACTCTTGTTAGAAACCCTACTGCATTGCCAGGAGATAAAACTGCTGCAGCTAAATCCTTAGGAGGATTAGTTGTAGAAACAGCAATGTTTAATGCGATTGGTTTAGGAGTAACTCAAATGCTTTCTAATGTAGCTAGAATGTATACAGGAGAAGAAGAAGATCCTAATTTAACGTCATTTAAAAACAGACAAAAAAATAAGAATAAAAAAGATAAAGAATTTGATGCAAGATTGGCAGGTCGTATAGGTAATGTTGTTGCCGATGTATTTGTTCCTATTCCTGTTTTAAATGATTTAGCATTAGCCCAAGCAAACAGTATGCTTTCAATAATGCAAGAAGGAGATGACGACCCTTTTAAATTCTTTGCTAAGACCGATAAGGAATTGGGAGATCAGTTAGGTGTCTTAGGTATTGGAGGAAAAAAGCTAATCTTACTTAAAGATATGATAATGACAATTCAAAGTGGAGAGGTAACCAGTGAATACTTTGGTAAAAAAAGCTCTAAGAAGTTAACTCCTGAAGCTCTTGATAAACTAAATGGTGTAGCTGGAGCTTACGCTCTACACGTAGTTGGATTACTACCATTTAGCGAAGTAGGTTACTTATCAGAAAGAGCATTTAAGAATATATCTAAAATGAAAGTAATAGATAAGAAGCGTGACTTAGAAGATGAAGCTTTTGATTTGTTGGAAGAAGAAGGGCAAAAAGCACCTAATGATCAACAAGTAAAGGAAAGAGTTAAGAGAATTAGAAAAGAAGAAAAATCAGGTAAATCTTCTAACTTGTTAAATACTAAAAGCAAATTAGGAGGAAGTGGTTCTACTAACTTGTTAAAAAGCAAAGGTCTTTTAGATTAACTTAGTTCATCAAGTAATTGCTGAAGCCTTTGTATTAACTTATAATCTGGATTAGATTTTAACTTTTCTCTTAGTATCTGTTCGTTAATTTGATCCTTCATTTTCTATTTCTTTTTGCAGGTTTGCTAAAGCTCTCCAAGCGACTTTAGCAGAGTGTCTAACTCCATCGGAATCTACAGTGCCACATTCCATTAAGTGCCTTGTAAGAGCGTCTAATTCGTCTCCTGACTTATCTCTATCCCAATTTAACGGAAGGTCAGGGTTATGTTGTTGTTGCCCTGCATAACTGCATTGTGCTATTTCTTTTATAGCATCTGGGAAATACATCAACACCCCTGTATAAACTGGAGTTTGTTTTCTTTGTTTAGCCTTATCCATAAAGTGCCATTCTTTTTTAATCATTAAAATATCCATGTATAAACACTAGACCAAATAAAAAAAGTTACTATCAATATAATTATCCATGCAAATATTTTTGTAAAATATTTATCTTTCATAATTAAAAGATATGAGTTAACCTTGCTACTTGACCATGGTCTTTTGAATGTATAAAACCTTCTACTGCTTTTATGCCACCAACTCCATATCCTTTTCTATGATGCCAGGAATCTGATCCGCTTGGAGATCTCAATGATTCAACTGTAATTCCATGATAGTCTTTTGAACTTTTGTGGTGTATGTGGTGAGTATAAACATATCTATGTTTTGTATCAGCCCATTCTCTTGAAAACTCATTAGCCATTATTAACGGAAGGTCAGCTAGCTTTGCTCCATCTCCATGTGTAGTTCCAATTAAATTTTGACCATACTTAAATCCCTTTCTATGAGCTATACTACAATCAAATGTTATATTCTTAGACCTTCTAAACCAAGACTGTATAGAATCGGATAACATAAATCCAGATATATAATCGTGGTTACTAGGATTGTATACAAAATGAACATCAGCTACAGACATCAATGTCTCTAGAATATCTATGTAAAGTTTTTTAGCAGTCATAAAGTTTTCATACCACATCCCATCAGTATCTTGAGGTGTTCCTGCAGTAGTTTTTCTATGAGGTTCGTCTATATGAAGTATATCGTTACCACCAACAAAAAGAATTTTATCTATATTAAATCCATTTGATTTTTGTAAAATTCCTTTTACGCCTTTCTTAACCCTTTTTACTGCTATCTGAGAGTTATAGTCTTCGCCTGTTTCAAAGCTGGTTGCAAGCTTTCCTATGTGTATATCAGCAGGATCTATAACTAATAAGTGACCAGTCTCTGACTTAGTTCTTTTTATCTTAGGATATGAAGGAGAATGACTATTCATAGCCTTGATTATGTCCTGTCTCACTTTGTCAAGACTTACTCCATTATTTTTCACATGAAGAGAGAAGCTTTTACCCTTATACCAATAATGATTTACATCGCTCATTGGTATTCCGTTGGTTTCGCATTCTATTTTTAATGCTCTATGGTTTTTTACCATTTCACTTTCTTCATCAGTAAGTCTTGGTCTGTATCCTGCGTCTTTATTAGTACTCATCTTCAGTTGTTTTTTGTGTTTCTCGTAAAACTATTTGCAACTCTCTTATTGAGGACTTTAGAGATTCAGTATCTTCATCCATTAGTGATTCGTAAATATCATCACTAAGTGAATTTATTCTTTCCATTAAAAGATTTATAAATTTTATGGAATTATGGTTGTGTATTTGTATTGCCATTTTATAATTGTTTCCTAAATTTAACATAAAAAAACAATAAAAAACAAAATAGTTATTAACTATCCATTTGGTATATTAGGCTTTTACCAAAAGCCTCATCTATCTTAGATATAGCTTTGTAAATGACTTTTGATCTTCTTTTTGTTTCTTCACGATCTTTCTTTAAACTATCTAATCCCAGGTTAGTGTACATCGTACAATCAATTCTAAGAAGCTCATCAATCTTCTTTTTATCTGCCCAACTTTTAAAGTCTATTATCTTCTGTATGTCTTCAAATTTATAATCCATTTTCTATTTTTTCTAGTGTTAATAACTTTCTTTTTAAATCTAATATTTTTTGTCTTATCTGTTCTTTTTCAGTGTTTATAGTCCTAATCTCAGCAAGGCATTGTAAATAGTTTTCTTTAAACTTTGGGTCAAAATCTATAAGTGATTGACCTGATCTAATCCCAAACAATACAGTTGCATGATTTCTATTAAACAATTCACCTATTTTTTCAAACGTGTAAAACTGTGTTTCCCTGAATATCATGTAAGCTATTCGCCTGGCATCAACATGCTCTCTTTTTCTAGTCTTTTTCATTATATCCAAAACCCCAGTTGCTGACTCTACAGCTTCTATTATTAATTTTTCTGAATTTTTCATTTAATATATTTATTAGAGTTTATATAGTCTAGGTATCTGTCTACTTCTATTTCGTTAACGTCTATTAGCACAGTAGGAGCGCAATCAGCTTCTCTATAGTAATCTAAAACAAAAAATATATCAATATCTTTTTTTAAATTAATATAACCAGCTATGCTTTGTATTTTTCCAGCTGTGCTTTTTAACCCTATTAGCTCATCTATTTTAGATGCTATTTTATTTTTTACATCCAATTCAAATGTATGCATTTGTTTTAGAAAGTACTCGTCCAATTCAAATTCATCCTCTATATATTTCTGTTCTGACTCCATGTTTTTCTAATTCTTTTAATCTAAATTCTTGTAAGGCAGACACCCTGCCCTTTGGCTTTTTTACTTCTGAAAATATAACCCCACAGTTAGGAGGTATAGCAACAAGATCAGGTATACCATTCTTATTAGTCTTAATAAGCTTGATAACATAGTACCCTTCAGCTTCTAATTGTTTAATTCTTTTCGCTTGTATCTGTTGTTCCGTCATTATTTCCAGTCTTCTGGCCATAACTTCTTAGCTATTTCCTTTCCTACTATCATTACTACCCAGGCTAAACATAGCCAACCAATTGATTCAATCATTTTTTTTGTCTATTAATTTGTTTAACGTTTCCATTGTTTTATTTATAACTAATTCATATAATTCTTCCATTGCCTCTTCTACAAATTCTGAGTTTATATCATCAATATAAATATTTTGCCCCTCTTTATCAAGATACTCTAGCGCCCTTATAGCTTCTGTTAAAGAATTAGTTAAGTCTGAATCGTAATAATGTACATCTTCATTGACATTAATATTACTGGTGTCTTCAGTAGCTATATATACTGAATACCCATCAGCTGTTGACTCTTCATAAATGTAAAAATAACATTCATTAGACCAGTTATCTGTTAGTTTAAATTTAAAATGTTCCTGTACTTTTTTTAGTTTTTTCATTGTATTTAATTTAAAGTTAATAAATCTCTTTTGAAATGATTTAGAGTATAATTCTTCTTTTTGCTTACTGCTTTATATATTTTACTTTCTATTCCTCCTTCTGTGAAAATCCAAAACACTTCGTTTTCAAGTCTTTCTTTGGTGGTCATTCTATCTCTTGATTGCCAGTAACTTGTAGCACTAAAATCTATGTTGTAATATACTAAATATTTAGCATTACGCAAAGATATTCCTTCTCTTCCACTGACAATTTGCAAGGCTATAGACTTATCTGTGCTGTTAAACTCATCTAAATCAGTGCATATACTATCTCCATAGACTTTCTTAATTGCGTTAAGCTCTTCCTTAAACTTATAGAATATTCCTATTTTATTACAACAAAAATTATCGTATATGTATTCAGCTTTAAACAAATCAAGGACCATGGAATTTCCACTTTCAAACTTAACAGTACCACTATACATTTGATGTAGCTTCTGCATAAGCTTTACACTTGTATCAGCTAGTATAACTTCATCTTCACCTTCCAGAACAAGCAGCTTCTTTAACTTAGAACACATAACCATTAAACTTTCAGGAGCATCGACAAACAAAATTTTTTCTTTTATAGAAGATTCAAATCCTGCTTCTTTTTGTGTATATGAAATAGTATAAGGATTCATATCATCAATTATGGTTTCCTTGGCATCAGAATAATCATTCACCATAAATCCACCTATTCTTTTAGTGGTAACTGTTACGTAGTCACTAGCAAATTTATAAAAGTTAGAATATTTATTAAATGGATTGTTTGGAATTGAATATACTTGATGATACATTTGACTATAAGACTCAGGTGTTGGTGTACCTGAAAGTAATATAACATATGGTTTGTTTTTTCTAATAAGTTCAGATACAGCTTTAGCTCTTTTACTTGGCTTTGGAAAAGCTCCCATACCATGTGCTTCATCACAAACTACAGCATCCCAACCTACTTGGTCGATCTTGTGAAGTGATTCATAGTTTATAACTTGCAGTTCATAGTCTGGATTAAGCAGATTGTAATCTGATTCTATCGAGCTTATTGCTCTCTTCTTCGTGATGAACAATACTCTGTTCACACTCATCATCTTATCTAGAATACCTAGAGAGGTAAGTGTCTTACCTGTTCTCACCTCCATAGACAGGTACAGAAATTTCTTAGTTAATAAAACTTCTGTTCCCTTATCTATAATGTTTTGTTGATAATCTCTAAATTGTATCATATTCTTTTCTTTTTTCCAATAAAATCTTACATTTCTCATAGTCTTCCATGTCTTCAAAATACTGAATAAGATCGTCTACAACATCTACAGTAATAGGCTTAGTTATATCATGTATAAAAAACTCCACATCTCTAACAAGTATATCTGATAAAGGAACGTTGTAAACTACCATTTCGTATGAATTCAACATACCATAATAAACTTCGTCATAATCGTAATAACCTTCAAACTTTTCCATATAAATTTCTTAAATAGTTCAACACCTCTGGCAATTTCTCAGCAGCTTTATTTTGATTCTTATACAATACAGATCCTAATGTTTCTTTGCTGTAAATTGTTATATCTTTTTCCTTACAGTAGAGAGAAGGTTTACCTTGAGTAGATATACCTCCTTTTCTTACTGCAATTCTACAATGACCAGTTAATTCCATTGGCTTTATATAAACCTGGAAGTCATTATCAACACACCAATTAAAATCAGAATGGAAGTCTAGTTTCGTCTTTTTCTTCTTCATTTTTTGCTGTATTATTTGTTATAAACATAATCCATTTACCCTGCATATCTCTATTGGTCTTAGGCTCATTTCCTGTCTTATACTTTCCGTAGTATCTTAACCACTTATTAAATTCAGTTCTTGATACAGTTCTCTTTCCTGTTCTTGAAAAGTCAGGGTTATCCTGAACAAATTCATTATAAAGGTCATTAGTGTATAGTTTTTCGTCAAGTCTTATAACTCCATTAGTTACCTCTGAAGAAGTTAAATCACACCACTCAATAAAGTCTTGTGACGTATTAGAACCTAATGTCTTTATACTTGAGTTTTTCCAATTACCTTTTATCAAGCCATTGTTCAGGTAGAACATAACATTCTCAATCATATAATTATCAAATGCACACCATTCTTCTACTGACCAATCTGAAAATAATAACTTTCCAAATTCTACTAATGGGGTAAAATCTTTTGTATAGAATTGTCTAAACTCTAATTCCCACTTTCGTCTTTCAAATGAATTACCTCTTCCCTTTATTGCGTAGTTTGTTGTTATAGCTACCTTTGGAGACCTGCTAAATGGTATCTTGATAGCATCTTTATTTTTCTTTTCAAGAGTCATTCCTTCTGTGACTACACTAAATAATCTTTCAAAATCAAAATGCTTCTTTACATCATCAAAACAAAGTATCTGTGTATCTGCTGAAACTAATTGATAGGCAAAGCTTTTCTCAAAATTAAAAGCCTTACCATCTATAACAACTAACTTCTTCATTTGAGATAGTGCATTGATAAACAAACCTTTACCTGTCCCTCCTTCAGGATCTTCCGATACTGATTCATCATTTAATATTATTGCAGGACAGTATGCTAAATTTTTATATGCGTGTAACATAAATCCGATAGTACTTCTCATTGACTTCATGTTATGCTTATCATCTCCTGATATATTCTTTATGAATGTTTTGTAATCACATTCAAAAGACTCACATACTTGGAAGTCTCTATCAATAACCTGGTCCTTCCAAACGTGTCCACCTAAGTCTAGATAGTCTATAGCGGTCTTTCCATCCTTTGTTACTTTTACAGCACAATTTCTATAATAAAGATATGCTGTGTCCCTGTCGTCCTCTACAAAGTAAACGTCAACAGTACCTAACAGGGAAAGAAATTCTTCTCTAAAGAATCTAGTTTTGTCTGCAAAGAAATTATATACAGACATATCATCTAACTTTTCAAGATAACCCAGTACAAAGTCTTTTATTTCTTCTTCTGTAGTGTGGTCTATAAGGTTATTGGTAACTCTAACAAATATAAAGTTCTTACTCCCCTCTGGACAAAACTTCTTGAATCCATTGTCCTCAAGAAAATCCCTAAACAAGTAGTGTATCATTGTTATAACACCTTTCTCATTCTTACTCCAGAATCTCTTGTCGCTTTCATCTTCTTCAATAGAAGTTAATACAGCTTCAACTACAGCGTCTTCAATATTGGATTCAGCTAACTGAAGACGAATTTCCTTTTTTGATACTCCACGTTTTAGTTTCATCTTAACAGAATTAACTTGATCCTCATCCTCATAATACTTAGACCCAAAGTTTTGTGTCTGACTGTATGCTGATGCTATAGTGGTCTTTATCTCTTGTGAAGTAAATGTTTTTGATTCAAACTGAGACATGATATACTCTGCTAATGATTTGCTAATTCCATAGTCATTAAATGCAGCAGCGAGTATATAAACGTTATTGTTTCTTTCACCATCTACTAATCCGTACTTTCTTGTCCACCAAGTCATAAGTATTTCTACTATCTTATTCTCATTTGTTATTGGTATAGTTGGTCTTGAAGAGTATTTATCTACAACCTTGTATTCCTGTTCCTCAATCTTATCCCAAACATTTGAGTTTAAGTTAATAAATATTAATGGATCGTAAGACTCGTAACATACTCTTGATATGTTCTTACTTGTCTTATCGAAATATTCTGAGTTATAATGTTTTTCTAATGATGTAAAGTAGTTCTTGTGATTCTCAATATCTGCAGGTATCTTTACTAAAGACTTTAATCCGTTACCACTTGGCGATACAAATACAGAATATGTGAATCTATCCTTTGATAACCTTTCCTTTTCGGCTAACATATCTTTTTTAGTCTTATATCCATCAAAGTCTAAGCAAATGAATCCACTATGTTCAATGATACTATCATCATTTCTTTTATTAAATGTTCCAGAAAAACAAATTGCTGGTAAATTCTTTTTTAGTTCCTGTCGAACCTCTTTATTCTTCTCTGACCTAATCTGCTTAATCAAATCCTTAGACTTGCCATCTTTCATTCTATCAAGAATAGATGCCATATCTTTAAAGAACGGAGTAGATGTGTCTTTTATGTTTCTAAATATTGTTACGTTATTGCTCATTATGTTGATTTTATAGTTCTATATATCTTTATAGCGTTTATTTAATTTTATTTTTTTTATTTCCCATTTCTAAGGGAAAAAATTAACATTTTCAACATTTACTAAAGAAAAAACAAGGGATAATTAAACCCCTTGTCTTCTTTTAGTTAGTTAATTAGAAGGGTAAATCTGCCTCTTGTACAGGTGCTTGGTTAGGTACTGTGTCCACTCCATTATCCTTCTTCTTAGGTACAAAAGTGTCAAGTTCAATGTATGGTTTACCTGCCTGACTGTTAAGTACATTTAGGTTAACCCATCCATTTTTTTGGTTTTCATGTAAAAAAGCAACAGCATCTTGAACTTTTACGCTGATGTTGCCGATTACAAATTCTGGTGCGTTCTCTCTTCTCTTGAAGATAAATCCGTCTGCAAATATTTTGTCGTTTGACATAATTAATGGTATTTAATGGGTGCTTAGTTGGAGAAGCACCGCTGACTCCTTTAAAATGATAATCTATATATCGGCACTAAATGACGTTTGCTGCCGATGATGAGTGTGAACAAATACTAAAACTGTTCATACTCTATGTACTGTGTAACGTCCTCTACTGAGCCCTCAGCAAAGAACTTATTATATACTTCTATAGCTCTTAAAACCTTATCACGACCCCTTAGTAGCGTTTCTTCTGATGGTTTAGCTATCTTTAGTTTCAATGTGGTCTTGTCTATTATATAGAATTCAACTGGCTTACCGAATAGCTGCTCGTATATATAAGCCTGGCTATCATAGTTATAATCATTTGCACTCCACTTAAACTTATCTATGTTACCTGTGGTCTTGATGTCTATAACTTTATCAGCTGTAACTATATCTGCCTTACCTTTCCACTCTATTCCAAATATGGTAGCAATTGCAGGTTGTTCGTATATATTACCTTGAGCATATATGTCGCTATACATTACGAAGTTAGACTTCATTGCATTAACCCATGTTGTTATCTCATCTACCTCCTTAGATAGTAAGACGTCATATGGATCTAAATTGTTTTCTAATATATGTTCCTTAAAAGCTTTAGTGCTTCTCGTTGAAGCATCTATAACAGGATAGTCTCCTATCTTCTGTGGCTCTAACATAGCTGTGTGAAAGTAACCACCTTTTAATAAAGGTAATCCCTTTTGGCTAATCCTGAAGTTCTTAGGATTGTTTAGTAAACTATAGATATCTGAATTAGATAGATACTTTTTACCAAAGTCACCATAGTACTTTGAGTCGTCTCTTAGCGACTCTATTATATTACTTGACATAAACTCCTAATTCTTTTTTAATTGCTGATGAAATAATATACTTAGTCTCTAATGTTTTAATCGTAGAAGCGAATGGATTTGTCTTGTTTGCCTTAACGTAATTAACTACATCATTCCACTTCTCACTTGTCTTCTTTAGAGTTGGTTTAGCTTCTTGCTTAACAGCAGGTGCTGCCTCACTGATATCTACTAAGTCTTCTCCTGCCCATAAAGATAATCCCAATCCATGCATAGCTATAGCTTTAACTGTACTACGTTGTATAGTCTTGTTTACTGCGAATGAAGTAATCTTATCTAATGTTAACGATTGATTGTTGTGTCCCATAATAGGCAGATAATCAATGTGTTCTACATCATTTATTGTTACACCTACCTTTACATAGCCTGTTCTTCCATCTGAAAAGTAATTTAGTTCATTGGATTCTGATTCATATACCTTACGATTTGCATCAGGGTATTGATCTTTAATCATAGCCCAGGCATATGCCCAAGATAAGTAATCGAATCTACCTTTCTTTTCTACTCTGTCCTTAACATTAACCGCTGCTAATGTTTTGAATGTTGATTTTGTTTCTCCCATAATTAATTGTTTAGTTTACTGTATTTATTTATTAATGTTTCTCTTTTTTGTTTCAATGACTCATAATGCTTCTTGTTGTTACGAGTATTGACTTCTCCATGTATCTTTTCATTTATACTTTCTATCTGACCTCTATAGGTGTTCTGGAGAATGTTTTTAACCCCAATCTTTAATCCATTTTCAATTAAGAAATCATACTCATCTTTAGTTACTTCTCTGTAACTAAGTCCAACTTTAGTGGTGTTATATATTCTTGTTACTCCATCTAACTTTGAAAACTTAACACCTCTATATATGTAGGCTTCTTCTCTGCTTGTATTAAGACAAACAGATTTCCTATTATCCTTAACCTCTTGCCAAAGAATTGTCATAGAATCTTCTAACAAAACAACTCTACGTTTGAAATATTGTTTACGGCTATTGAAATTAAACTATTAATATCTCCATCGTTCATTTCTTTTATCTTAGCTATTCCGTATTCAATATTTGTTCTAGACGTATCGTAGTCATTCTCAGACATTAAATCAACAATCTGTACTATTGTCATAGGTCTTTGATAGCATATAGAATAAAGCAAGTACCTCGACATTGCTAACTTAGTCTTTCTACTTTTAGTAAAAAGTTCTTCTTTTGTTATTCCGCATTCTTCACATACGAATTCAACGTATTTATTAAATATTCCCCTTTTCATTTTTGATTTTATTTAAGTGGTTAGTGTGTAGGGATAAAAAGTATTGATCCCAATTGAATGATGATGTTAGTAGAGGTATTGACTCTTCAAACCTCTCTCTTTGTTTCATAAATTCTTCGCTTGATTTTCCCATGTTTTTAAATTAAATTGTGTTTTACAAATTTACTAATTATTTATTTATTACGCAACTTTTATTTGTTTTTTAATGAAATATTAAACCGACTCTATTGGTTTTGGTAAACCATTTAGTTGCATAAAGGTCTGTGTCTGAGGCATCTACGTACCCCTTGCTTAACAGGTCTTCCTTACTCTTAAATATTTTAGTGTGTCTGTCAGCACTTTGGTCTATCATGTGCTTTTGTTTGCCAGAATCACTAAATATAATGTCATAGTTATCAGGAAGCTTGGTGTTTTTAATCATGTCAACCATGTTTGTATAGCTGTAGAATTTTACGCTTGGATTTTCATTTGCAATCGTGATCCACTTAGCTAAGTAGCTTCTTGAATAATAGTCACCACTATCATGTACTCTTACATACTCAGGTCGTTTCTTTTTTATCTCTGAATTCATTGCATCAATAAATTCTAATGTCTTACTGAGTTGGTATCTCTTCTCGAATGCAGGTTGAACATTGCTCCATACATAAGCACCTTTCTTTGCATAGCAAAACTCAACACACTCGTCAGCCATAGGGCAGGTAAGCTTACCACTTGCTGATTTATATGCAGGTATTCCAAAATTAAATACCCTTAAATTAAGATTCTTACTTGTCTTTTTAAGCTTACTGTTTTGTGTTAGTAAATTCATTGTACATATATGTTTTGCTTGTTAATAATTCTACCTTTTGCAGCTCCTGACACCCACCTTCTTGCTTCTTCTATAGAAGGTGTTTGTTTTGTTTCATACCTTGTATGTTGTCCGTAATATAAATGGACTGTAAAAATTTGTAACGTCATGTCTATTTTATTTATTTAAGTTACCTCAATAGAGGGGCGTCTTTCCGTCCTGTCAGTCTTACTATAATTTATGATGTCATATATAATACACCACAAGAACATCATGTAAAGCATTATAGCGGCCTACATTAGCGACAACTAAGGATTAAATAATCTTGTGGCTTATAATAGTTTAGAAAAGAACACAGTTCCTTTCTCTCTGGCAACATCTATGTTGTCCATATAGTGCTGAGTAAATGATCCAAAAAGAATAGCATCTACTTCGTTTAAAGAAGCTATTGAAGATATCATCTCATTCTTTATATTCATTGAGTTGGTCATAAATTCTGGATCATTTTTGTAAAGCCTATCGTATGTCTGAGACATTGATTTCTCTATTGAGTTCTTAAACATATTACCATACTTCTTTGGCAATCCTTTTAATCTATATTCGTCCATTAACTCTAACGTTAGTTGAAGTGCTAAAACTAACTCTAATCCATTTCTTAATTCTTCTTTGGTATCCATATTTCTAATTTTACGTTATTCCATTTACCTAATCTTATATCGTTGTTTACAAGGAAATCTATCCTATGTACCCATCTTTTATTCATTCTATCTTCTACGGTCCAGACTCCATTCATTTCGCCTGCGTTACTTATTAATACCTTAGTTCCGAAAGTAAAACCCAATGGCTCTAGATCCCTTGACACAGCTATCCATCTGTGTCCCTGGGGGTTGCTTTCGTTTATCTTTTTACCACTCGCAGTCGTTAGATAGTCTGCGTTGCATTGTCTTGGATCTGCATTATATACTGTTGCAGTAACCAACACCTCATCAACAGGGGTAGCACCTACCCCTATGATGAGTGTGAACAATACTATTAAAGCTCTGCTTGAAACGAACATTGTCCCTCCTCTTTTATACATTCCTCTATCTGTTTACCTAAGCGATAGTCGGCAAAGTCACTCATTTCTTGAGCACTTATTCCTGCCTCTTCTTGTTGTTCAGTAGTCCATGAGTTTCTATCCTTGAAGAACTCTGTTACCTTCTCCCATGCAGGTTTTAATATTGACAACTCTTCCTTTATTGTAGGTAGGTGTTCCTCGTCAAAGTAATACTCTAAATAATTGTTGTGTCCTTCTGAACCAAATCTGTCTGCTGCACTACTTGATTGTACTGCGAACATAAACTTTCCGTTTATGTCTCCGTCATAATATCTTCCCATAATTTCTAATTGTTTGTTTTTACACGCATTAACGTGTGTTATTATTATTAATGATTGCTTTTTTAGTCGTTAGTAATAATTTGAGAACAGTACTTAAAATAGGTACTTTACTCAAAACTTTGCTGTACAGTAAAGGCAATCTATTGCTCTTTTTGTACAGAAGTCAACCCTAATTGGCAATATCTTGCCTTTTATACTACAACTTCTACGTCTGTCCATGCTGCTAAATGTACTACCTCACCATTGTCTCTGGTGCAATAGCTATACATTCCGTCTATGGATCTAAAGTTAAGCTCTTCTCCTGATTCAATCTCAGGAGCGCCAGGTGGCACTTTATCTTTGGTCTTTACTCTTATTCTACTGTTTCTAGGTACATCGTGTAGTTTCATAATTTCTAATTGTTTAATTGATTATAAATGTCCTCCTATTTTTAGTTCGTCACATTCGTATCTCCACTCGGAGTCTTGGTCATCGTCTGTCCAATCCCCACTATCCATTCCAAGTCCGAAGAGGAATTCAGACTCGTTTATCTTGTGGTCTATGTCATCAACCCAAAGGTCTTCGTTGTCATTGACATATTGCTGAATATCAAACTCATCAATGTCGTTAGGGATTTCTATCTCTGCCTCTGCCGTTTTGTAGTATACACTACGTTGTAAAATTCTTACTTTCATTGTTTATTTATTTTAGTTATTATCTTGTGCGTATTCCCACACCTCTGTGTGTAATGTGTCATCAACGTAATCCCAATAGAAGTCCGTTATGTCCATACCGTTTAGCTCGACACTTGTTATTTCCATGTCTGCTTCTGGTGGTTGCTCATATGTGCCAGTATTATAATAGTAAGTATAGTCTATACTTAATACATAGTGGTCTTGCTCGATTATGTATGTTCCTTTTGTGTTTATATTCATATCGTATAAATTACGTGATAGTTCTCTTTACTTGGTATGTCTTCGTACAAGGCTGCGCCTCCTTCGTTACCTTCATCGTCCGATTGTAATATGATATAGCTTTCGTCTGTGAATACTATAATCAATGGACGTTTGTACCAACCAAACTGGTCGGCTTCTTCTCTAGTCATGTATCTACATGAATTGATCTTCTTACCTCGCAACAGTTTGTCAAACTTTGCCGAGTGCGTTTCATCTTTTGTTCTCATAATGTTTATTTTTAATTAGTATTATTAAATAGTAGTATGAGTGTGAACAGTCTGATAACAGATGTCACAGTATAACTCCCCTATATATTGATCTTCCTTCACCTCTGGATTAGCACAATTACAACCCCCATTTTCTTCAAAACACAACTCATCATCTTCCCAACCATGTAAATATGTATCATGGTCTGTATACTCTTGAGTGTATTTACAATGATGCATTCCATTGTCTTCTACTGTGTCATTGAAATATATGTATGGTCTCATTACATCTCCATTTTCAGATAGTATAGATATTTTCTTTCTATAGTACCATGTGGGGTGACCTTCTAATGAGTCTACGTTCTTTAGTTGTTCAGAATTAACAAGGAACATATCTACCTCTACATACTCTCCAGTTCCCTTTTTGTTTAGTAAGTAAGGCAATCCGTTAATGATTAAAGGATATTTGTTTAGCGTCTCTCCTGGACCTACATACTTTGCTTGTGTAAGATAGTTATGGAAGTTACTGTACCCATACTTCAGCGTTCCATATACTGCAATCATAGTTAAGTTTAACACGTTATTCTTACTGTAAAGTATATCGTTATTAGTAACCCAATTCATCTCATTGTATAGTTTATACGTCCTCTCTTTAAGGTTTGCAGTAACATACCTACAGTCAGTCATCTCTAGTACTTCACACCATCTATCTTTAGGTATGTCCTTTAGTATCTCAGCCATGTGCTGTGTGTCTGTCTTATCTTTGTTGCCTAAGTTATGTACTGTCCCATTCTGAAACAATATCTCATCATCATTTATCTTGAATGGGTGGCAATTCTCTACAGATATCTTACCTACTGTCGCATATCTAAAGTGCGCAATGTATGGTCTTTTTGTTTTTAGTAACATATAATCTTTACTGTCATGATACGTTACCTTGTAACTATCTAACCACAGTACGCCCAGTCCATGTTGGTTTATTGTTGCCGAAGCAATCAACGTGTCGTTACTAATTAATTTGTTATTGTCTTTTACTATTATTATACACATGATTTATTTATTTATTTATTTATTTAATTAATATATTGTTCTATTGACTCTGATACTGTTTCGTTTACAAGGTACTTTCTAAAGTCCTCAGCTATTAAGTATATCTCATCTACTTTTTCTTGGTTTCCATACATTCTAACTACAATGTGTCTTACATTCTTTAAGAACTGCTGGAATGACACTGGCTTAATCATAGAGTGGTACATTATCTTGTACATAAGGTCGTACCTTAACTTAAGCTGCTTAACATCTTTTACTCTAGAAGGAAGTCTAAGCTCTACAAGGTTGTTCTTTATATTTACTGGTGAATACTTTGTATTGCTATCTTTCTTAATACCTTTGTTGTTTGAGCAATAGGTCCTCTTTAGTCTGAATCTGTATAAGGCATAGACTAAACTCATGTACTTCCTCATTCTATCTGCCATATCATACCCATCACCGTCTAAGTCCTTGTAAGACACTGTTATATGTCCACCACAACTCGTATCACTTGGACTGTTTATTATGTTTTCAGATTCGTCAAACATATCAAACACTTCCTTCCTAGCTTCACTTCTTGGACTACCCAATGGAAGTATCTTGGTGACTGCTTCTACTCCACAACTACTGTCTGTTTCAAATCCCTCAAACAAATCATAATCTCCTACCCAATCTCCTTCATCACTTGATGTACCTCCATGCTCATCTATAAACTCAGTCTTTTCTATCTCAAACCCAACACTAAACAAACTTTTATGATATCCACTGTTTAGGTCTGTGGGGTATTTATTACTATGGTATGATCTAATGCAGTCGTCATCAATTTCTTCACATGGCATCTCGTCTGTATCAAAGTAATCATTCTCATCTACGTCACAGTATGTGGCGTCATCAACGTGTACAAAATCCTCTATGTCTTCACAGTAAGTAATTTCGTCAGTACTTACAAAGTAACCATCTGCTCTACCATAGTCTATATACCTCCAATCGTTAGATTCAGACAGAACCTCGTCATGAGCAGCAATACCACAATAAGTAGCAGTTCTGTATTCTTCCATGTAATAGTAGCTATTTGAAATTTCACATAGCCAAACATCATTATTATTTTGATAGGCTTCTGTGTCTTCACATAAAGTATAGTTTTCGTCTCTATACTCTTCCGTTACAGGCTCTCCCTCTTCTACTAAACAAACATCATCTTTGTCTATCCACGAGGACATTAATTCTGAGTATTCGCATAAGCCTTGCAGTAACTCAACACCTTCGTTTGTAGTTACCATTTCATCTTGTATTTCTATCATCTTATTTATATTTAATTAGTTCATGTATCCAAAATTCGCATTGCTTGGATCTATACTACCCATTACCCACGCACCTATAAATGCTATTATTCCTCCTATTGCCAGGACAAACAGTCCCACCATAAATACTCTTAAAATAAAAGTTAATAATGTCCCACTAAATGACACTATTACATTTCCTTGTCTGTCTCTTTCTTGTGTGGTTTCTACCAAGTCTTGAATTAATGCTCTCATAATTTCTAATTGTTATTTAAGTTAAACTTGATTTTTACTTTGTTCCACCATGTTAGGTGTGTGTACTCTTCTTCTGTATAGACGTTGATTCTCCCACCAACTTCTATGACGTGTAGTCCGTTTACTATTCTATGCTTCATTCTATATTAGATTAAACTCTCTTTTTATTTCTCTCTCTACTCTTTGTGTAGTATAGATTTTCTTTGCTTGTTCCCAAGTACACTCATTCTCTTGCATTATGCTTGAAACTATTTCTCCAAACATTGCTTTGCGTTGATTGACTTGCTCTTGAATTTTCGTGCCAAGCTCTCCCACTTTTACACGCATTCTTTTTCTTACTCCCATTTGATTTTATTTGAAATTAGTGAGCATACACAATATTCTCTACGTGTGTATGCTCTGTATTTTTCACTTTTTTTTCTTCCCTCTCTTTTACATTGGCTTAAGTGTAGCCATTGAGATTATTTATTACCTTGAGCATTTATTTTTCTTCTCATTTTTTGCATCTCTGTAATATCGTTTTCTCCTTATCCCTAAAATACTCTTCACTTGTTTTGTGTGTCTGTATAATGGTGTTGATGTCTACACGAAAATATGTAGTTCACCCTATGCTATCGAATGGAAGATGCTCAAAAACATCATATCGCCACGCATAGACTATACCTCTCCACTGGTGGTACGTTCCTATTTATTTTTTAAAGTGGTTTTTCAACATAAAATAACAAATTTGCTTTTCGTTCTATTGGTTTGTTGCATCTCTCAACAGGGTAGAGTAAATCCCTTTGCTTAACTTGTCACTTCAATATGTCCCTCTGGTTTGGCTTCAATTTTTAGATAGTCATTGCGACCTTTGGGCGTTGCACCCCTAAAAATTTACTACTTAACAAATTTGTAATTTGCCAGAGTTAAAAAAATTTTGTAACCTCTCGAAAATACGATTTTCAATTTACGCCCTAAAGACGTTTAAAGAGGTTTTAAGCGATTTTATTTACTCGCTGTAACTTTGTTTTGTTTAGCCACTTTTACGCGTGTTTTGGCTATCTTATTAAATTGCTTAACAATTAATAACCCACTGTAAACACTGAAATAAATTTGCTCTTTTTTCGCTTTTGCTTTAAATTCTGCAAAAGTTGGAAATTTGCTCTTACCTAAAATTTCAGATATCAACGCTTGTATTTCTGTTGATGGGTTCGATAAATCTTTGTAAATCTTTGACAAACTTCTGTTTTCGATTTTATACATTTGATTGACTAAACGCAAAGTTTCAAATTGCGAGCGGTCTTTTTTAGCCTTTAAAGTTTTGATAGTTTCATTTGCTTTAATCGACCACTTTGGCGCCTCTGAAATTTTTACAGTTTTTGAAATTGCTTTTTTTACTTGATTTGATTTTAACATGATATTAGTTTTAAATTATTTCGTCATTATTGACTATGCAAATATAACAAATAAAAAACATATAAAACAAATATATTTTTAAAATAGTTTATAAAACTCTGTAAATCAATTAGTTATAAACGTTATTTATAATTAATCTAAATAATATTATTGCGTTTTTTAGTTGTTTAGATCTTAAATTTTAGACTTGTTTAGTGTAAAAAAGTTAAGGTATTAATAAAATTAAAGGGGGTTTAGCCCTTTGTTTATTGTTATGTAAAACAAAAATAAAGGGGGTGCAAAGATAAAACGAGCAAAGAAATGAGGCAAAGTAAAACGTAAAAGGGTGCAAAGGTTTGCGGCTGCAAGGGTGCAAGGGTGCAAGGGGTGAGAGGTCAAAAAGCTAAAAAAATCCAATGAAAACAGAAAATAATCAACCCCCCCTATCAAAAATAAAGTGGCTTTAAGATGAGCTATGTTGTGCGTATAATATAATATTACCCAAACACTATATATATGCGATTAGTCAAATTTTTTTTGTATATTTGCTACATGGAAGGAGTTGTCATTGAAATACAAGAAAGGCTTTCGGTAGGATTTGCATTAGGTTGGGGTTACTACGTAGCAATTGAGGAGTACCCTTATGATGAATTAGTAATTTATCTAGGTATAATAAGTATAAACATTAAATGGCAACAATATGGACATTAAAAAACCAATCATGAAAGAGTATATGTCAAGTCGTAACAAACATGAGCTTGACGGTCATGGGCAGTATTATGAAATGGGCATTAAAAAATTAGCAAGTTTTAAAAAAGCTAAACATCGTGCTAAGAAGATTAATATGATAGCAGAAGGCATTGAACTTGCAGAAGCTAAAAAAGATTTTTACAGTATTTACAGATAACTTTCTTCCCAATAGTTAATTTGTGTTTCAGAAAAGAGAGGATCATTTATTTGTTTCCTCTTTTTTTGTGCTTACCGCATTTATGCGGCTAGGATGTTAATTTAATGCTGACCAATGTTGTTTTTAAAATAAAACGGTCATAGTTTAATTCATTGATTTACAGTTACTTTTATATCTATTTATATTAATATGTTAATTATGTTGATTTTTATAGTATTTATAGAGATAGTAAAAAGTATATATTATAGTTTTCGCTATATATATATATAGAGACATAAAACAAGCATTTGTATAATGTTAAAATAGTTGTATATTTGCTTTAAATTAAATCAATTAAAATATGAATCCAAAAGAACTAGCATTTGAGCAAGAGGGAAGAGATAAATTGCTTAATGGAATAACTAAAATTTCAAAAGCGGTAAAAAGTACTTTAGGTCCTTTAGGTAGGACTGTACTTATTGAGTCTCCTAACCATACACATGGCATAACGGTTACTAAAGACGGAGTAACGGTTGCAAAATCAATAGACTTAGAAGACCCAGTCGAGAACCTGGCTGTGCGTATGATGAAAGAGGCGGCTGAAAGAACAGCGACTTCAGCAGGGGACGGAACAACTACCGCTATTGTTTTAACTGAATCTCTTGTAAAAGAGGGAATGCAGTTATTAAAAAGAGAGGACAACGTAAACACGACTCAATTAATTAGGGATATAAATAAATTATCTGAAAAGGTTATTGAGACACTTGACAAGACTTCAAAGAAAGTTACAGGAAAGACTCTTAAGGATGTTGCTACTATTTCAGCTAACAATGATCCAGATATTGGTAAGATGATTTCATCTGCTTATAAGGATTTGGGGAAAGACGGAGTTTTAACTGTTGAGAACAGCAAGACTGAGCAGACTTACTACGACATTACTAAGGGTATTAAGATTGATAGAGGTTATACTTCAAAGTTATTTGTAAACAACCACAGAAACGATGAATGTATATTAGATGATGTAGAGATTTTGATTACTGACATGGAGATTACAAACATTCTTCAAATTGAATCAATATTAAAACCTGTTATAAACAATAACAAGAAACTATTGATTATAGGTAACTGCGCTCAAAACGTAGTAAACACTCTTGCTGCCAATGTAGTTCAGAATAATTTGAAGTTATGTAATATTATCCCACCATCATTTGGATATAAGACCAATGAATTACTTTCAGACATAGCTCTTTCTACAGGAGCAAAATATTTCAGCGAATCACAAGGTGATAACTTAGGAAGTCTAACAATGGAAGACTTAGGTCATGCTAACAAGATTATTATTGGAAATTCATCTAGTGTTATTCTAAAAGAAGGCTCGGACAATTCAGAGACATCAAAGAGAATACAAGAACTTAAGACTCAAAGGGAAAATAATAAGAGCAAAAACGAAAGAGATTTCATAAGTAATCGTATTGCTTTGTTGTCAGGTGGAGTTGGAGTCATTTATGTAGGAGGAAACTCTGATATTGAACAAAAAGAAAAATTTGATAGAGTAGAAGACGCAGTTTGCGCTGTTCGTTCTGCAGTTGAAGAAGGAATTCTTCCTGGTGGAGGCTTGGCTTTGTTAAGATGTGCAGAATCATTAGGAGAAGGATGGGCTGAAGATATTTTATATGGAGCTTTAATTGCGCCTTTAGAGCAGATATTAATTAATGCAGGTGAAAATGTAAAAGAAGTAAGAGATATTATTTGCGAGTGTGCAGATGTTCCTTATAATCATGGATATGATGTTAAGAATAAAAAGTATGGAGATATGTACGCAATGGGAATCATTGATCCTGCTAAAGTCACTAAGAATGCACTAAGAAACGCAGTAAGTGTCGCTACAACGATACTAAGTACTAATGCGATTGTAACAATGAAAAGAAATTAAACTTAAATAAAATGAAAGCAGTAGGTAAGTACATTGTTATTACAGAAGTTCAATCAGAACAAAAAACACAGTCAGGAATATTACTAACGTCAGACGATAGCAACCAGCTAAGATACAAAAAAGGTTTGATAAAGATTCCAGGGACTGATGTTGAGGTTGTAAATGAAGGTGACTTCATTTATTACGATAAGAATGCAGGTCACAAGATGATGTTAGAAGATGAGGTAGTAACTATAATATCTGAAAGAGATATAGTTGTAGTGCTATAGTTTCATTTCTTTATTCATTTTTTTTATAATCTTTCTGTATACTTTTTTGCTATAATCAGCATCTAAATTAAAAATGGGGTTAGTTCTTTCGTGTTCTGACACCATTTCTTTTTTATTTAGCTTTTTATAAATCGAAGCGCATAAGCGCTTCCCACTAAATCCAAGTTCATATAAAGTAGACTCCCTGCCTTTTCGTTTTCTCCATACGATTATCCATTTTTCTCTTAGCAAGTTTTCAAATCTCCTTTTGTCCCAGGACATTATTTCATTATACTCTTCAAATTGTTTTCTTGTAAAGTATCCTTCGCTATATAAGAATAGCATCATCTCTATTTCAGATGTAGAGAGGTTATATTTGGACCTAGCCCATTGTCTTACAACTTTCCAGTATTTCAGGTAGTCGTTTTGTGGCGAAAATTTCATTAGATTAAATTTGTATCTTTGCAAAGATAACTTTTTTATTATGGCATTAAGCAGAACTGCTAAATTTTATAGAGATAACCCTGAAGCACGTAAGAAACATCGTAAATATCAGGCTAAATACAACAAAAAACGTAAGTCTATTAAGCAAAGAGTTGATGATAATAGAAAAAATCGTCAATTTGGAACATATGGGAACTACGATGGACTAGATGTGTCCCATAAAAACGGTAAAGTTGTATTAGAAAAGGCCTCTAAGAATAGAGGAAGTAAAAGTAATACAGCAGGAGACAGAAGAGCGAGAGGTAAAAAAGGAGCAGGAAGAAGAAACAAAGGTAATACTGGAGGTAAATAAAAACTAAAAAATAAAATTATGGGTTGCGAATCAATAAAAGATACAAAAAAAAGAGCTAAATGTGAAGAAGCTAATAAGCTACTAAAAACACATGTGGCTAAAGAAAGATCTGAAAGTAATTTTAATAATAAAAATTTTGAAATGCTTTCTTATCAAAAAGCAAAACGAGAATCATTAAACCCAACGCCTCCAGCGTTAAAGAAGAAAGTATAATGGGATTAGGATCAGCAATAGGAAATGGCATACCATTTCAAGACAAAAGAAATGAAGACATACCAGAACTATGCTTTATAATAACGGAGCTTGATGAGTTCTGTGAACAAGAAACAGTAATCGAAGATAGTAGAATGATACCAGAACTCTGCGAATAATATATAAAAAAACAAAACAATGGCAAATTTAAAATTTTCACAATTTGAATTAAGAACAAATCAAGCTCAAGTAGAGGCTTTAGTTGGATACGATGGATTAGACAACATAAAGATAGACCCTAACTTAGTTGGAACTAAATATGATTTATCAGGAACAGAAACTGATACCAATGAATTTACTATTACCTTAACTGGAAGTGATTCTACATCTGACAATGTTGTTTTAATTGGGGAGGCAGGTATTTTAATAAGTCAAGGGACTGGTAGTGAGGTTAATATATCAAGATCGCAAGGAGCTTTATTGTCTGTAGTTGGAATTTGGAAGAATTTATTTGGTGGGTCCCCTGGAATATTTGGAGATACATTAGAGTTTGCAGCATCAGCTTCGCCTGTAGCGTCAAATAGTTCTGTATTTCAAATGCCATTTGATGGTAAGCTTATAAAGGCTCAAATGAAATGGATACATGCAACACCTGTTGATATTCCATTAGCAAATAGTACATGGGATGTAAATGTTTATTCTATGACAAACACTGCACTTTCTACAACACAGACGTCTAGTTATCAATTTAAAGCGGCATTACCTACTTTATCTTTAACAGCTTCTGATACTGGCACTTTCCCAACTAAAAAATGGGACGGAAATGTAAGTCTAGCAGCAGGAGAAATTATAAATATTAGTGGAGTAGAAAACGGAGCGATAGGAACAGATGATGCAGAAATGGAGTTGTATTTAGTTTTTGAAATAAACTTATAATAATGGCAAAGAAGGTTAAGAAAAAAGGTAATAAAATTTGTGCAGCAGGAATATCTTGGGCAAAAAAAACTTTTGACAAATATCCTTCTGCCTATGCTAATATGGCTGCTAGTAAGTATTGTAAAGATCCTAACTACGGTAAAGGAAAAAAGAAATAATGGGTGAGCTTGCTAAATGGAGAAATGAGAAGTGGGTTCGCATAGGTACAGATGGGTCTATAATGGGCGCATGCGGTACTAGCAAGAACAAGAAAAACCCAGACAGGTGTCTGCCTTTGGCTAAGGCTAAGAGTTTAAGTAAAGCAGAAAGGGCTAAGACAGCAAGAAAAAAGAAGGCGTCAGGCGGTAAAAAGCAGTTTGTGTCAAATACAAAAAAAGCAAAAGTAACTAAAAAATATACTAAATAATGAAAAAATCATTAAAACCTTATTTTACAGCAGCAAAGAAAAGCGGAGTTAATCCTGAAAAAAATGGATTACCTTCTGAAAAAACTATTAAAAATAGTGCATATTCAAAGTGCGGTAAGAAATAATGAAATGGCAGATAAGAAAAAGATGGCTTGCAATAAGCCTACTGCTTCTGATAGAGCAGGTAAAAAGAAAATGGTTAAAGGTTGTGAGTCAGGAAAAGAAAAGCTTATTCACTTTGGAGCAAAAGGATATGGACATAATTATTCAGCAGCTGCACGAAAGAGCTTCAAGGCACGTCATAAATGTGGAACAGCAAAATCAAAGTTAACTGCAAGATACTGGGCGTGTAAAAACCTATGGGCTGGGAAGGGTGGTTCAACAAAGTCTAGTCCTAAAACTAGACAAGGAAAATATTAGTATATTTGTAGAATAAATTTTAAGTTATGAGTTGTAAAGGATTAATCGGAGATGCATTAAAAAAATGTTTAAAGGGTAAAAAAAATTTTCAAGAAAAAATTGATAAGGGTTTGGCTAAGTATCAAAAAAGTAATACTCATCCAAATTTGACAAATGTACCTTCTTATGATACTATCAACATAAAGAATGTAGCTATTGATAAAATACTTAAAAACAAGAAAAAATAAAAATGGGTAAAGCTTTTATAAAATTAGGTTTATGGATACAAAAAGTTTGGTGCAAATTTCAATGCAGTTGGAACAATTTGTTAAAATCTATAAGTTTTAAAGAAATTCAAGAATGTTCTTATAAATTTTGTTCTTGTTCTCATAAAAAAGAAGACGTAAAATGAAATCAAAAGGATTCGGAGACACTGTAGAAAAAGTAGCTAAAGCAGTTGGAGCAGACAAAGTAGCTAAAGTATATGAAAAAGTAACAGGAAAATCTTGTGGCTGTTCTAAAAGAAAAGACAGTTTAAACAGAAATTTCCCTTATAACAAATAAAAAATGGCTTATCAAAAATTACAAGCAGGTAGAGCTGCGCTGGTTACTCCAAGTGACACTGATTTAATTCCAAGTGTATCAGGAGGAACAAATAATGGATGTGCTTTATATATAGGCACACCTGGAAATGTTAGAGTAAAAACTGTAGGAGGTGACGATGTTATCTTTACAGGTGTTTATGCAGGACAATTTTTTCCAGTAAATGTCTTGCAGGTATTCGCATCAGGAACTACCGCAGGAGAAATTGTAGCATTATGGTAGGGTACACTCAGACCAATAGCGCCCTTTTAGACATCACATTTGAATATACACTTGTAAGAGAATAATGACAATGCAGGATATAAAAATATATGTTATAAACTTTTTAAGTCTGGTTGTGTCATTTACGCAAATTGAAATGGCTTTAAAATTAATTCTATTATCAGCCTCGATTGTGTATACGGCTCAAAGAATATGGATTAATTATAATGAAAAGAAAAATAAATAAAATAATCATTCATTGTTCAGCAACTACTCCTTCAATGGATGTGGATGCAAATACAATTGATGAATGGCATAAGCAAAGAGGGTGGTCAGGTATTGGCTACCATTTTTTTATTAAAAGAGATGGTAAAATAGAGTTTGGAAGACCATTAGACCAATCAGGAGCGCACACCAAAGGTCATAACCAAAATAGTATAGGTGTTTGTTATGCAGGTGGCGTAGATTCTAAAATGTGTCCAGAAGACAATAGAACAAGTGAGCAGATAGCAAGTTTTCTTTTGCTGCTTAGATTTCTTAAAAATACATTCCCTAAAGCTATTATACATGGTCATAGGGATTTTTCACCCAAAGCTTGTCCAAGTTTTGACGCAACTAAAGAATATAAAGGATTATGAAAAAACTATTTGCATGGTTATCAGGAAATGTTATAAAAGAAATTGGGGACGTTATTGATAAGCTTACTACTACTGAAGAAGAAAAGCTTATAATAAAAAAACAAGTTCAAAAAATATTAGAAGACGCAGACAGCAAAGCGCAAGAGCAGGTGACTGAGCGTTGGAAGTTCGACATGCAGAGCGATTCTTTTTTGTCAAAGAATATACGCCCTATGGTTTTAATCTATTTGACCGTAATTTTTACAGCTTTATGTTTTACTGACGGCAACATAGGTGAGTTTAAAATATCTAAGGAGTATATACCTATTTTTCAAACACTTCTTGTAACTACTTATGGAGCTTATTTCGTAGGTAGAACCTGGGAAAAAACCAAACAAAAAGATAAATAATAATTGATTACCTTTGCGTTATAAACTTAAATAAAAAATAATGAAAAATTTAGAAACGAAAGAATTACAAAACTTGCAAGAATTAAACTCAAATTTTGTAAAACTTAAAACCCAATTGGGAGATTTAGAACTTCAAAAACAATTAGTAATTGAACAAGTTTCTTTTATTAAAAGTGATTTTGCAGATTTAGAAAAAAGCTTAATAAAAAAATACGGTGAAAACTCTGTGATTAATTTACAATCAGGAGAAATCACCGAAAAAGAACCAGAAAAATAAAAAAAAATGGCAAAAATTAGCAATACTTTATCGTACCCCAATCAATCACCAATTGAAGGTGCGGATTATTTAATAGGAACTGCTGCTAACTCAACACCAATTGATAGGCAGACAAAAACTTTTACCCTACAAGGTATTGCTGAATTTGTTATTGACGAGGCCTTTGATGGTTGTTCTTATAGGCTTCCTATATTTACAGCTCCAACATCAGGAGAGGAATCTTTTAAGTTAGTTAATTCTTTATTTTATCAAGATACAGCTACTACAGATTCAAAAGATCCATGTGAAACTCCTGCAGGCTCAATAGTTTATTTAGATGACGGAAGCGGAATAGGTAGCTTAATTGTTGCTGAAAATGTAACTATTGGAAAACAAACAATTGCAAATGGATTAGTAAATGTAAACGGAGGAATTTATTTTGCTTCTGAAGTTTATGACGCTAGTAACACTGTTGGTACAG
>Ga0209602_1000646_pt1 | contig 33192 bp, 41 predicted proteins | sample COGITO_mtgs_1205_3_FD_184810 | JGI IMG/M metagenome (GOLD analysis project Ga0209602, IMG submission 184810) | Pelagic marine microbial communities from North Sea - COGITO_mtgs_120524 (SPAdes) (version 2) | ecosystem: Environmental > Aquatic > Marine > Epipelagic ...
ACACAAAGATGTTATACTATATTTAAATTAACACAATACAAGGCAATACAATGGCAACTTATGTACTAGTAGATACTGCTAACACGTTCTTTAGAGCTCGTCACGTTGTGCGCGGCGACATTGATACAAAGGCAGGCATGGCAATTCATATTACACTTAACAGTGTAAAAAAAGCATGGACTGACTTTAAAGCAGATCATGTTGTATTTTGCTTAGAAGGACGTAGCTGGCGCAAAGACTACTACGAGCCTTACAAACGCAATCGACAAGTAGCCCGTGATGCACTTACTCCTGCACAACAAGAAGAAGACACTGTTTTCTGGGAGTTGTTTGACGAGTTTAAAGACTTTGTAAGTGAGAAGACTAACTGCACTGTTATGCAACATAAGCAACTAGAAGCAGATGATTTGATTGCAGGTTGGGTACAATCGCACCCTAATGACGATCATGTTATTGTTAGTACAGATGGTGACTTTGCACAACTTATTAGTCCTCGTGTACGTCAGTACAATGGCGTTGCTAACATGACTATTACACACGAAGGGTACTTTGATGACAAAGGTAATCCTGTTATTGACAAGAAAACTAAAGAGCCTAAAGCTGCGCCTAATCCTGCATTTATGTTGTTTGAAAAGTGTATGCGTGGCGACACTAGTGATAACGTGTTTAGTGCTTATCCAGGTGTACGTACAAAAGGCACTAAGAATAAAGTTGGTCTAAATGAAGCATTTGAAGACAAGCAGTCTAAAGGTTTTAACTGGAACAATATGATGCTACAGCGTTGGACAGATCACAACGGTGACGAACATCGTGTATTAGATGATTACAATCGTAATGTTGTATTGTGTGATTTGACCGCACAACCTGCAGACATTAGAGAGATAATTAATAACACTGTTGCAGAAGTAGAGCCTAAAGAAATTACACAAGTAGGCATGCGTCTTATGAAATTCTGTGCTAAGTGGGACATGCAACGTATTGCAGACCAGGCACAATCTTTTGCACAACCTTTACAAGCGAGGTACCCTAAATGACATTAAAAGCAAAACCAGTATTAAAAGATAAATTTTGGATTATCGAAAACGACGAACAACGCATTGGCACAATGTCGTGGAATGATGATAGGTATATGTTCTCTAGCAATAGAGAGACATGTTTCTTTGATAACAAACGAGAAATGAAGAAAAGATTTGGGACCGACATTGTTTGGACTACCTTAGGTAGTGAAAATAATAAAATAACTTTTAATCATGAAAATTGCACAGTACACGGTTATCCAACTAGTGTAATTCCGTTTAATACAATGTATGACGTAAAACGTAAACTTCCATTGTTTACAAAAAGTAATAAATCTAAAAGTGCATATTGTGCTGGATATTATATTATTCAGTTTGACAAAGGCTGGGTTAAAAGTTTTTGCCCAAAACTAATTACTATCGAGCGTTATAACTTCAAAGGACCATTTAAGACTGAGATAGAAATGCGACAGGAGTTACGCCGTGCAAAAAATTGATCCATTAAACACCATTCCTTTACAGCAATTTTTAAATGCTGTAAAGGCAGCTGAACAAAGTCGGGCAAGAGAAGTTAAACTTGACATTGCAACAGCTAAAACATTAGCATTTACCTTAGGTGCTGTTATGAGTAGACTACATGGCGACTTAGAAAAACTTGTTGCAGAATCTAAAAATAGTGATGACGAAGTTATACAAATTAATTTAGATGGCGGATCTAAGTTTTAAGTGCGTAGTTAATGTTTTAAAAAGATAAATATATGCGTAGTTAATTATAAGGATTACGCATATGAGCAGACCAAAGCCAACAGTTATATTAGAAAACATTAACAATAAGACTTATAAGAGCGAACAAGTACTCGAAGCTGAGGCAATATGGGCAGTGTTTTATCAAAGCAAGCCTTTTAATTTAAAAAGTGCAAACGCTCTTACAAACTATCCAGGACCTAAGTATAAGAAAGTTAGTTTTTCAAACCCAGGACACGCACACAATCTTGCTAAAAAATTAAACGAAATGTTTAAGTGCGAAGATTTTGTAGTTTATAAACTTACTACTGGCGAGTTAGTTACAGAAGAATGAACTGGAAAGAAGTATATACAAAGCTCTTTCTAAAAGAACTAGGTAAGAGCACCAATAATGTTACTATAGCAGAATACATGCCGATATGGTGGAAGAACAATAGAGAAAAGGACGAAGGTGGCCTGCGTCTTACAGAAGCTGGGTTTGATATATTAACAGAAATAGATTTAGCTACTTATGATATTCCGTATCCAAGAGATGTTCCTTTATCTACTCAAGTGATCATACACCTTGACAAGTTTATTGACTGTCCTTACTATCTTACAAATAGAAGTATCATAGTAACGAACGAAAAGAAAGCAGTTGAGCTTACTCTTTTTAGTGGTGATTTACGCAAATACGGCCTAACAAAAGCAATTACTAGACAAAATAAATCCTAAGTTATTGAAATTAAACAAGTTCTTTTTTTAGAAAACAGTTGACAAATCCTGTAGATATGTTATTATATATGTATAGTTTAAATAAACACACTGATGTAAACAAAGAGGGAATACACAATGGATACTTCGACTCGCACAGTTAGCCCAAACGGCGCAAAAAACAGCATTAAACATGCGCTTAAAAAGCAGCGTCCTATTTTCTTATGGGGTCCTCCAGGTATTGGTAAGAGTGACATTGTACGTCAAGTTAACGACACCTTTGCAAACTCGCATTTGATTGACATTCGTTTGAGCCTTTGGGAGCCTACAGACATTAAAGGCATTCCTTACTTTGACAGCAACTCAGGTACAATGGTATGGGGTGCGCCTAACGAACTTCCTTCAGAAGAGTTTGCAGCACAGTATGATCATATTACACTGTTCTTAGATGAGATGAACTCGGCAGCGCCTAGTGTACAGGCAGCAGCATATCAGCTTATTCTTAACCGTCGTGTAGGTACTTACAAGTTACCAGACAACGTTTCTGTTGTTGCAGCAGGTAACCGTGAAGCTGATAAAGGTGTTACGTATCGTATGCCTGCTCCGTTGGCTAACCGCTTTATTCACTTAGAACTTGCTGTTAACTTTGACGACTGGTTCAACTGGGCAGTTGCTAACAATGAGCACACTGATGTTGTAGGCTACTTGACTTTTGCTAAGAAAGACCTGTATGACTTTGATCCTAAGAGCTCATCACGTTCGTTTGCAACGCCTCGTTCGTGGTCATTTGTATCAGAATTGCTAGAAGACGAGTTAGACGAAAACACCACTACAGATCTTGTAGCAGGTGCAGTAGGCGAAGGCTTGGCTGTCAAGTTTATGGCACACCGCAAGGTAGCTGCTAACATGCCTAACCCTACTGATATTTTAACAGGCAAAGTAAAAGAGTTGAAAACTAAAGAAATTAGTGCTATGTACTCTTTAACAGTGTCTTTGTGCTACGAGCTTAAAGAATCCTGTGACAACGGCGATAAGAAGTTTGATGACAAAGTTAACAACTTCCTGCGCTTTTCAATGGATAACTTTGACACTGAGCTTGTTGTAATGGGCATTAAGCTTGCACTAACACAGTACGGCTTGCCAATTGATCCAGATGAAGTAGAGTGCTTTGATGAGTTCCACGACCGTTATGGCAAATATATTAAGGCTGCAAACGCTGCTTAACGAACTAAAAAGGACAAGTTCTTTTGAGCTCGTCCTTTCTTTCGACAAATATAATGGTTGACATATATACTATAGATGCTATAATATATGTATAAGTTAGATAAAGGGCAATGACATGAGCACTAAAGATACAGCAAGTAAACTAAAAAACTTTACTCCAGATCCGGATATTACACCCGAAGCATTAGAAACAATGCGTGTAGAAGTTATGGATCGTATTATTACTGCACGTATTGGCTTGCTACTGCGTCATCCGTTTTTTGGCAACATGGCTACACGCTTAAAAATTATTGCGGCAGATGACTGGCTTCCTACTGCGGCTGTAGATGGTCGCAACCTTTATTACAACACACAATTCTTTAATGCAATGAACAATAAAGAAATTGAGTTTGTTGTTGCACACGAAATCTTGCATATGGTATTTGATCACTTAGGACGGCGTGAAGATCGCAATCCTATGATTTACAACATCAGCGCAGACTACATTGTAAACAATACACTTGTGCGTGATCGCATTGGTACTATTCCAAGCATTGTTGATTGCTATCAAGACTTTAAGTACGAAGGTTGGACTAGCGAAGAAGTATATGATGATGTATATGAAGAGGCTAAAAAGAACGGCGAAGAATACTTAAAACAACTTGGCGAAATGTTAGACGAACACCTTGACATGGACGAAGGTGACGAAGGCAGTTCAGACGGTGATGTAGACGAAGACAGCAACGGTAATGCTACAAGCAAATCTAAGCCTAAGTACTCTAAAGAAGACATGAAGCAGATCAAAGATGAGATCAAAGAGAATATGATCTCTGCGGCACAGAGTGCTGGTGCTGGCAATGTTCCAGGTGCTGTACAGCGCATTATCAAAGAGCTTACTGAACCTAAGATGAACTGGCGTGAAATTATCCGTCAGTCTGTACAAAGTTCTATTAGAAGTGACTACACATTTAGTCGTCCAAGTCGCAAAGGTCAGATGAGCGGTGCTATTTTACCTAGCATGGACTTTGAAGATACTATTGATATTGCAGTTTGTATAGACATGAGTGGTTCGATTGGCGAAGTACAAGGCAAAGATTTCTTAGGTGAAATCAAAGGTATTATGGAAGAGTTTCCAGACTATAACATTAAAGTATGGTGCTTTGATACTAGAGTATACAACGAAGAAGACTTTGAAGCTAACGACGGCAAAGACTTGCTGGACTACCAATTAATGGGTGGCGGCGGCACTGACTTTATGGCTAACTGGACATATATGAAAGAACAAGATTATGTTCCTAAGAAACTTATTATGTTTACAGATGGTTATGCATGGGATAGCTGGGGTGATCCAGACTACTGTGATACAGTGTTTGTTATTCACTCAAACCGTGATAAGAATTTAGAAGGACCGTTTGGTACCTCGGTACATTACGATGCAGCGGCATGATTAAGAATAAAAAGATAAATTCATTAAATGTATTTGAAGTGAGGCAAGTTAAATCGGCTCCGCCCCATTTCGAGTACGTTAACTTACCTATGAAATATAATTTAGAGGAAAGTTTGGTTAAATGGATTAAGCAGAATCTAAAAAATAGATTCTATGCAGGCAAAAATATAAGTCTAGACAGTGATAACAAGTTGGTACAAGTTTTAACTGTAGGGTTTGAAGAGACCAAAGACATGAGTTATTTCATGTTAGCGTGTCCACATTTAAAGTACAAATAAATAAAGTACGCATATATAATATAACAAGGAGATAATTATGAGCGAAGAAACTAATGTCGAAGCAACTGCAACTACAGAAGCACCGACATCCGAAGCACAGGGTCCTGATCTAACTGTGCAAGATTTGCAAGCATTAAAAAGCATCATTGATGTTGCAAGTCAGCGAGGCGCATTTAAGCCTAATGAAATGATGACTGTAGGACAAACTTATGGTAAACTAGAAACATTTTTAGCAGCCGTTGCACAACAGCAGCCTGCACAAGGAGAATAATATGTTAAAGCACGTAGGACGGATGACACATAACAATCGTAGAGTAATTGTTGCATACAAAGTACTCCCTGGAGATCCAGAGAATTGTGTTGTAGTAACAACTGAAAACTTAGAAGCAGGTGATCACGATGCACTAATCAAACTTGTCGAATCTCCCGCAGGACAAGAAGCAGATGATTTAGCAACTGTTATGATGCGTACACAACTATCAGACGGTAGTAACATGCTTGCACGGTTCCACACAACTGGTAAGATGGTTAAAGTAAAGACTTCTGAGGTTGATATGATTCCTAATCAGAATACCTCTATTAAACTAAGCGAACTTAATGAAGCTATTGCACAACAAAAAGGTATAACTGTTGCTGACTTAGCAGTTAAAGGCCCAGATGGTAAAACTGTGCAATCATCAAACGCACCATCAATGACTGCTAGTGAAATGGCTGCGGCGGCACCTAATGTAGCACCTGTTGCAGACGATGGTGTAATTACTGACGAAGAACTTGCTAAAAAATTCCGCAGTGATGCAGATCGTCTAAGCAAAGAAGCAGCTGAACTTCGTAGACAAGCTGAAGAATTAGTTCCAACTAAAAAGAAAGCATCTACAAAAAAGACTGCGCAAAGTGCCTAAAAACAAATTACCACCCGACGTAATACAACACTGGCCAGAAATATTTGAAGATGTTGAGATTCACGCTGTACCAATAGAGTACATCAGTAAAGTTTATGTTCATTTCCACGATGGAAAAATTTGGGAAATTGACATAGACAAGCAAGGTATTAGTAACAATACTGATATAAATGATATCGAAAACAGTCTAGAAACATTTTTAACACAATATAATGATGATATCGATCATGTAGATTTTAGACTAAACACATCAAAAGTAGTTGACGATGTTAAAAAACGTACAAGATCTTTTATGAAGAAACGGAAATAGATCCCAGGTTATCTTTAAAAATGTATAAATACTAGTAATAGATATTCTAGGAGTATACACAAATGGCATTACGTCTAAGACGCGGAATCGATGCAGAACGACTGCTAATGACACCTGTAGAGGGTGAATTAATCTACACCACCGACACTAAACTACTGTATGTAGGTGACGGATCGACAGCAGGCGGAACATTAGTTACTGGTGCAGGCGGTGGTGGATCAGCAACACTAGCAGGATTAACTGACACCGACTTAACTGGTGTAGAAAATAATCAAGTTCTAACTTACTTGTCCGGAACTAACAAGTGGGAACCAACTACGCTGCCAGGAGTTGGTGCACTTGCACTAAATGATTTAACTAACGTAAACACTGGTGGCGTAGCAACTTGGGATGTACTACAATATGACGGTGTTAACTTTGTTCCAAAAAGTATCGACGAAGCTTTAGCAACTGATAACGATAGCTCAATAGCAATCAATACAGTAGGTATACATACAGGAAATGTAGTCGGTAGCGTAGACGGCGATGTAACAGGCAGCGTATTTGCCGACGATAGTACAATTATGGTAGATGCTGTTAGTAACACACTTTTTGCAGGCAACATAGAAATATCAAGTAATGGCATAGAGCATAGCGACAGCCCAAGTTTAGCTATTACAACTACTGCTGTTGTTGATGTTTTTGCAGATTCACTCAACTTAAATGTAGCAGGCGACGGCACTCTTGGTGGTAGCGCTAACCAATTTCGACAAAGAGTTGCAAAAAATTCTCTGTCAAATCCAGCAGCGTTTACGTATGATGACATTTATCCATTTATACAAACTCAAATATGGGACGGTGCTGACTGGAATACTAATATTAACATAGTAGGTCAAGTTGACAGCAATACCGGTGACGTTGTACAACCTGGTAAAATAACTATTGCTGTTAAGGCAGCAGACTCATCAGATATTGCCGGGGCACAGTTTGGATTTATTAGTCTTACATTTAACAGTAGAGGTGTACTTGAAGCACCAACCTTTAAAAGCGCTGGATATTCGTCTACAGCAGTAAGAGATGCTGCACACCCTACACCAACTGCCGGTATGATGTTGTTTAATGCAGAAACACAAAAATTCCAAGGATATGTAGACGATACAGGTCTTGCAGCCGGTGGCGCTTCTAATGCAACTCCTGGATGGATTGATCTAAACTAATACCATATTCTTAGATAGTATGTAAGTATTGTAATAAATATTTACATGATATTTTATACAATATTCACATTACTTAGAAAAACACTTGTTGCTGTTCTTTTTATAACAGCGAGTATTAGATGAACCATGGTTTGATATTAGGTGGCATGAGAGGCGGCAGCACCGGTCGAGCAACAGGCGCACATAGAATAGCAACTGTGTTGAGACAACACGATTGGGATATTGAAGTTCTTGATTTTATATGCTCATGGCCGCAAGATAACCTAAAGCAATACTTAGATACTCGTATAACATCAAGTACACGATTCATTGCATATAGTTTTACATTCCACACATGGGAAGATAGATTCCATGAAATTTTTGAGTATGCTAAAACTATAAATCCCGATATTAAAATTATTGTCGGAGGCATGGCCACAGAAATTTGTCCAATTATAGCTGATTACTATGTTAACGGATACGGCGAACATGCTGTACTCGAAGTAATAAAAGACATTGTAGGTAATAATCCTTTTTTAAAGCACACTATTCATTTAAAAACAGGCGGCAAACTGATCAAAGCGATGGATGCATATCCTGCATTTCCACTTACACATTTAGATCCAAGTGTAATATATGAACGTCGAGATTTTTTAGAAAGCCACGAAGCATTAATTATAGAGACTGCTCGTGGATGTAAATTCAAATGTTCTTACTGTACATATCCTATATTAGGTGTAAAGGGAGATGTGGCTCGTTCTGCAGAATCTTATGTTGAAGAACTCACACGCAATTATGACGAGTGGGGTATTACTAATTATCAAGTTTCCGATGAGACATTTAATGATCGAACAGAAAAAATTGAAAAATTTGCCAATGCAACTCAGCAATTATCTTTTAAACCAAATTTGGTAGGATTTATTAGAGCAGACTTACTTGCATCTCGAAGAGAAGATTGGCCTTTGCTACACGGTATGAACTTTTGGGGACACTGGTATGGCATAGAAAGTTTTAATCATGAAAGTGCTAAATCAATCGGAAAAGGTATGCATCCAGATAAAATCAAAGAAGCATTAATTGATTGTAAGAAATACTTCCAAGATCGAGGATTGTATAAAGGTTCTGCAAGCATGATTATAGGGCTGCCTGGTGAGACAGAAGAAACTGTACTTGATGCATGGAAATGGTATAGAGAAAATTGGCAGGGGCAGGCTGCAATTTATTATGCACTGTATATACCTAAAAGTGATGTAACAGACGAAACAAGTTCATACTCGGCTAATTGGCAGAATAAAGGATTTAAACACTATACCGGAGAAGTACCTAATTGGCAACCAAAGTATGCAAGCACCGATGGTCCTGGAACTTACTGGAAAGAAGGTTTAGCTCATGGTGTTATCTGGGATAACGATAACTTCAACTTTTATAAAGCACATCAAATGGTAGACGAATGGCTTAAAGACTATTCTAATACTTTTGGAGCAACTTGCTTTAATATTATCGACTTGCCTCATGCTTATCCAGATGTCAGTGACTGGGCCAATGCCACATTAAAGGACGTTCGTCAAAACGCAAACGAAGCGTGTGATCAGTTTATTGAAAATTATATTGAAAAAAAATTAAATTGGATTAACTAATGGCCAGTTTTAATGTTTCACATCCTACAAATTTAACGTATATACACATTCCAAGAACAGGAATGGCAATTAAAACACTAACCTTTGATTGGGTACAAAGACACAATCCAACATACAGTGTTGATGATTGGATGATCGATCATCCCAATTTACAGATGGTTAAACAACACATACCAAATGGTAAAGTATTCACAGTTGTGCGCAATCCGTGGATGCGTGTTTGGAGTTTGTATAGAAAGATATCAAGAGAAGGTTATTGGTTAGAATGGAATAGAATGAAACCAACTAATTTAAAACCTTTTAACGAATGGTTAGAAGATTATGCAAATCCTGATTGGGAATTTAAATTTCCAAGATGGTTTGATCGTTTTACAACTATGATTGAGTTTATGGAGTATGGCAATCAAACAGTTGATTATATTCTACGTGCAGAAAATTTAGTAGAAGATTTTCAAGTTATAAAGGATCTATTAGAATGCGACGAACCATTGCCAGACATATCTATGTTTGTAGACGATTATAGGAAGTATTATACCGATAAAGGTGCTGAATGCGTATACAAAGTATACCAACAAGACATCAAACGATTTAATTACGAATTCTAATTGCTTTAATGATCCAACTTAACGGATCAAACTCAAACCAACGTTCTCTATTAGTCCAGCTCATAGGCCTGTTATGATGATTATTATGTAAACAATCCCACGTTAAAAAATGCACTATTAAATTATTAGTACTGTAGTCTTTGGTATTGTGATTCCTATAACCGTGGGTATGTCCAAATACATTAATTGCATTAACTCCGTGAAATGCTAATGCAGTTGGAAGAAAATATATAAACAATACTAAGATCGGATTGATAATAGTAATCAACAAAATAGTGCCAAGTAGTATTTTAAAGTAATGATTTGAAATAAACTTGTGTATCGGATTGCGCATTAGATCTTTTACATAAGCTAATGGAATTTTTGGTATCTCCCAACCAATTCCAGTCCAAGCAGTGAACCAGCCGTGTTGTGCAGGACTATGGGGATCAGTCTCACTGTCACTGTTTGCGTGATGATATCGATGAAGACCGACCCAAGAAATTGTAGGACCTAATGTTGCATATACTGTGATTAATGATAATACATTTTCAAGCCAGACATATGTAGCAAATGTCCGGTGTGTTAGTAGTCGATGTAAAGTTAAGCCAATACTAACAGGACCAATTATAATATATGCAACTAATGTAGTCCATAACCAGTACCATTCCTGACTATAAAACAAGTATCCAATCCCAACTATACCCATTACTTGTACAAATAATTGAAACAGTCTAATTTGTGTGTTAAAGCTCATGTGCCGACATCCAATAGTTCCCATTCTTCCTGTGTAATAGTTGGCATATTAAAATTACCGTGATATACAAAATTCTGCCAACACTTCTGTACATTCCACGGACACGTTTGTATGTATTCCGGAGCGTCAGTCCAATAATTATTGCTTGCCTTGGACATTGCAAGTTTCCAAATATCCCACCAGCCCTTTGTTTCTTTATCACGATTTTGCATAGTGATAAAATAACATTCAAACTGTTGTTCTTTTATTAATGGAAATATTAAATGCTCGTGTAAAATATTGTAAGCTACAATAAGAGTTCTAAGCGATTTGCTTCTAAACTTAGGAAAAACATATGTACGATTTAGCATCCTTGCTGTATTTCTAGGATAATTATCTCCTTGATAAACGCCGCCCATTACCATAGGTTCACCTGTACTTGTTTTATAAACTACGCCGTATGCTATGTGATCTTCAATTATTAAATTTTCTTTGGTGTAATTTTTTTTAAGCCAGTTATCTTCTTGAAGACATAGTTCGCGAACTTTTTCAAATTCGTCGCAGGATTTGTAAAATATTTTTGTATGAGCGTCAGTTAGACTGTACGGAACATCCATTGTCGTATCCATTTATTAGTTTAGTACTTGGATATTTAGCTAAATATTTTTAACAAATAATAAAAGCTGAGAGGTATTTGCTGTGTTTTCAAGTCTATCCGATTTTAATGTAAGAATACGAATATTACAATTTTTAAATCATGTCGGTGTTATTGCCGGCATAGTGTTGCTTGCAATGGGATATTTAAGTACCGACTATCTATGGATCGGAATTGCATCATATTTTGTAATAGGTATGCTTGGAACAACTGTAGGATTACACAGATACTTTTCACACAAGACATTTACAACTAATAAAGTTTGGCATTATATATTAGGTTTCTTTTCAACAGTAGTTACTGTAGGGTCTATTTTAGGATGGGTAGGTTTACATAGGTTTCATCACAGACATTCAGACGATCCTCAGGACCCGCATAACCCTCACGAGATAGGTGTTATAGATGCATGGTTTTACAACTGGAAGCCAAGTAAATTTACAAGAAAGTTTATTGCACCAGAGCTCAAAGATCCAATGGTAATGTTTTTACATAGACATTATTTTAAGACTATTTTTGCATGGATTGCTGTACTTGCTATAATTGATCCATTGCTTATTATATTTGTATATGCTGTTCCTGCTTGTGGTGCTTACTTTGCAATTAGCGCACTAACAGTTATTGGTCATATGCATGGCTACACTAATTACGAAACTACCGACACTTCAAAGAATTCTTGGATTGCATGGTTATTGAGTTTAGGCGAAGGCTGGCATAACAATCATCATGCTCATCCAGGTATGTGGCAACAAGGACACAAATGGTGGGAGATTGACCCAAATGCATGGATCATCCGAGCAATTAAGACTGACTAATGGATTTCCTTTATAAGAAATTAGATTTCTTTGTACCTCACAGTGAGCTTGTTACTTATTACAATGAGCTCGAAGAGAACTGCGAGCATCTAAAATGGTCTTGGAATAAATGTAAAAACGATATTAAATCCGAGTGGCAAGAACGAATGTTAACTATTCCAGGTGCTAACTTAGGTTGGGGCTGGGGAATACAGAGTAATATTATAGATACAACTGTTCCGACGCCGCCTTACAATATAAGTACACACACCCTTTGTGAATATAGAAACACAGAACTTGCAAAAGATTTTGTTTTGCGTTTACAGGAACATATGCCATATGCATTTAGATGGGGATTGTTTGTGCAGCCTCCAGGCGGCACTGTACCGAGACACACAGATCAAGATGACGAAATAACTGTTCATATTCCGATACACTGGCCAAATGAAGCTGTATTTGAAGTATATTACGATAGCGGTCCTGTAACAATCACGTTTCCAGCAAATGGTCATGCCTACTTGTTAGACACTATTATACCTCACGCAACCTTTAATAGATCTAATCAAAATAGAGTAGGAATTGTGTTTAGATTAAAACGAGATAAAGTTGATGAATTATTACAACTAAAGGGACAGATATGAACTACGAGTATTACTATAATATCACTCCCGAACACGGAAAAGTTAGAAACAATTTAATCTATACTAGTCTTATATCAGATGATAAAAGAACGTTTGTACAATGGTATTACAACGATACAGACTATCATAAAGGAAAAAATCAAGTTGTTGATCCTACAAAGATGGATGAAAAATGGCGGCGGGAAGTTAACTATCTTACACAGATGCGTAATGCGCATCCTGATCTAATTCCTAAAATTATAAAAATAGACTTAACTGAAAAAAAGATATATTTAGAAATCGACGGTGTTGACTTTTGGCAGCAGGCAGATTGCAATATAGATAACTACGATAGAGTTTTGCCCGACTGGCAAGAACAGATGTTAACTATCATTGAGGCGCATCGTAGTTTAGGACTGTACAAATATAGCATGCACCCAAGTAGTTATTTTATAGTAGATGGAAAACTAAAAAGCATCAACTATTTTTTCTGTCATCAAGAGCAAGAAGGACCACTAACATTAGCAGATTATCAAAGTCACATATCGATTGATCGACAACAGCAAATGCAAGAGTACATTAAGAAAGTAGGCATTAGTTGGGATACTCCAGAACCGCAACAATTACTACAACAATTATGTTTGGATAGTTTTAGAACTAATTATCCTGTAGAATTTATTGAGAAAGCAAAGAAAATTTATGATTAAAGGTATTAACAATCAACCATATATCGATATGTCTCCATATATTAATTTAGAGAAATTCGAACAATTACAGCCCGAAATTATACGAGGATTTGCAGAGGCAAGAATGTTTGCCAAAGAAGGAACTTGGATGACTCCGGGATTTACTTTTAAAGATATGAGTTACCGACATAACTGGAAACCAATATTTGAAGCAATAGAAGAATTTAAAGCACTACCTGATACTGATCCAATCAAAATTGCAGGTATGGATTTGTACAAAGACTTTAAAGATTATAAACAAAGAAACAAATTTACACGTTATCTTAAAATGGCAACTGGAGCATACGATCCATACATATATTATTTCCTCTGGGAAGAAGGATCGTGGGATGATAGAACTGCTCCGCGTAAACTTACAGAAGAAGCAGAACATTTTCCCAATGTAGTTAAATGGGTAGAAGATTTAATTACTAATAATATTTTTGAACATATCGGTCGTGTAATATTCTTTCATTGTGAGCACGGCGGCATTCCATTCGAACATAGAGATTTAGGTGGTCATAACGGCGTTTGGGAAAAGGACAAATATAGTCCACATCGTAATGAGTTTATACACATTCGTCCTAATACCAAGAAAGCGTTTTATGTCTGGGATCCTCAAACTAAGGATAAAACATACCTTAATACTCGTGCTGCTTGGTGGAATGATCAAGACTGGCACGGTGGCGAACCTATAATGGAGCAGAGCTATAGTTTACGTGTAGATGGAAAGTTTACGGAAGAGTTTCGCAAGACCCTTGGGATTGATCATTTAGATAGTTATTAATAAAAGGTGCTAATAATTCTTTTACAAATGCAGTGTCAGCATTAGGGTTTAAATGATTTCTATCTGCTAAGTGATTATTATTAAACCTAACAGCAGCCCATTCAAAAACTCCACTGGACATATTAAGCTTCTTGTTTAAATATCTATCAGTAGACAAAGTATTAGTAAACTCCGATGTATATATATTTTCAACGTCTCGATATCTATAATATACAATAGGAATATTTAACAGTTCACTTAACATTTCAAGTGTATTGTAAATTTTTATTGTACGTAATCTTATAAGTGTATCATTATAATTATAAGGAATTAAATCTGTATATTTTTTTAATAAAGTTTCTAAACTGTGCGCTTGTAAATCAGAATACTTAAACTTGTCTAATTGGTGCTGATGTATTTTAGGCGTTAATGCACTTACTCTCGAATGTTCAAATATTTTACTATATGTATATTTGTTAGGTGTTTCACTTGAACCATATGTAAGCCAATCTTGGTATGTTTCGTTGTTAATTTTTGTGGAAGGAAACCAAAAGTTCATTACATTTCTGTCAGCAGCAAGCTCAATTACAAACAATTTAGGCTTATATTCTTTACAAGCATATATAAAATTATCTACATATACTTCTGCTCCTGTTCCTGGAGCTCCCATGTTTACTATAGGTATGGTTAACTCATTATATAACAAGTTGTGCAGATACGTACTGGGATTTTCAGTAGTTCCCTCTGATGAACTATCTTGAATGTGGCCGCCTCTTGTAGTGCTTGCTCCTAATAGTACAATCATATTATCCTCTTAATGTTTTCATTTTATTCCTGTATAAGTGTACAAGAACTTAGTTTCGAGGCCTGCATTGAATCCTGCATGATAGCTGTCTAACTTAGGATATTGATACACATTGCCCTGTTCTTCTAAATAAAAACAAGTATCTTCAATCATAAAGCCTTGGCCGTGCTTAGGCTTATCAATAAAGCATACGTACCTAACAAAATCGCTGTCAGGATAATCGTCCAGCCATGGATTAATATCCCAGTGCCAAGGCGCACACTTACCTGGTTTAATTTCACTAACAAAGCTTAAAAAGTGTTTTGTATTAGTAAACGATTCAAATATTTCTGTAAAAGTATTGTCATAGTGTTGTATAGGATAATAATGACTAAACTCAACACTTGTGTTATATCCTGCATTTACAGCAGCGTCAGTTTGTCTTTTATATTCACTGTAGTACTTGCTATCACTTGGTAAGTCCATATGCCCTGTATACGGAATCACTGTGTTTGTTTTACACTGACTAATAAGTGCATCACAATCTAACTCGTTGCTTATATTACCGTAAAGATTTAACATATTATTACCTCAAATATTTCTGTAAGATTTTTCTTTAAATCAGAAATTAATTCTTTTTCAATATCAAACATTACACATTTATCATCCCATTTAAAATTTGTAATGGTTCCGTTCTTGTTAGCTCGGTTTAACCATGTACTCGTAACGGAATCAAACTGATAACGCCAATCAGTTGCATCAGAAACTAATATAATTTTTACAGTGACGGGATTAATTAATTTGTTTTGCTTTAATAACTTTCGAACAACTAATTGTATTCTATCTATGCGCCCTGTGTTGACTGCACTATGAACAGGTCCGGCATCCATGTCTTGCCAATAGTGAGAGTAAGTTTGCGGATATATTGTGTTAAGCTCGGTATACAGCACAAAGGATTTCTCACCTTGAATATTAAAATGATACCTATCATCAATATCTGCATGAGAACGATATGCTTGCCCAGGTTCGAGTTTTATTAATCTTGCTTCGCCTATATTATCCGGCAAATATCCTAATAGTTTATCCCAAACAGTTTCTTTAAATTCGTCTTTTATAATCCACGGATCATAGAAAAAATCACCTGTAGGAACATTTACAGGTAATTTAAACTCTATATCAACGCTTGCAGACTTTAGTTGCTGTAATATCAAGTCGTCTACTTTAAAGGACGTTTGTGCTATCATATATGTATTTATATACGTACTTTATTGATAAGTATGTATATGAGCATAATAGAACAAGCAGAAGCAATTTTACGTAAAGACATTGGATGGATTGAGCTCGATTTAGATATCGATATAGCTGCTTGGAAGGAAGAAGCAGCTATTGCATATGACTATATGGTATATCATCGAGAAGGTGAGAATCATAAAGGATGGCGCAGTTGTGCAATACACGGTGTTGCAACTAACATAACTGCACACGTAGAAGATACTAATTTTAAATGGACTGAATTAAGTAAGCTAACTCCTACTATTACAGAATTTTGGAAGCAATTTCCAAGTGAACGGTTTGGTCGTGTTAGGTTCATGGATTTAGAACCAGGTGGATGGGTAGGAGAACATAATGATTCTCCTAACGGTTTAAACAATACGCAAATTAACATTATGGATCATATTGTTCCTATTAATATTGCTATTAATCATCCTAACAACTGTGTAATGAACATCGGCAGTAATCAAGTTCCGTGGGCAGACGGGAAGGCATTTTTAGTAAACATTACCAAAAATCATTCTGTTCAAAATAATTCAACTCAGAATAGACTGCACCTTATTGCACACTGTATGATAGGCTCTATGAAAAAAGAGTTTGCAAATTTAGTCGTCAGAAGTTATAATAAAACTAATGATTAATTTCTTCGAAAATAATAAAGATATTCTATACTGTTTTGTAGACAATACCAGCAGTTATGGTTCTGCATGGACTAAGGAAGTAATTAAAAATATTAGCGATTATACAATTTCAAACTTGTATCACAAAGGTCTTTCATTAGTACAATCAGAAAACGAAGATGAAATGTTGCAGTATGCTGCGGCGCAAGGATATAAACATGCACTTGTATTTTCGACCGGTACTGAATTTATAGACGGTGATAATTTTTTTATGACCGTATCCAATCTTAGTACTACTGACTATTTTATATATGGTCATATACTTGATCGCAAGGAAGCATATTACGAGCTGCATCATCAATGTTATCTTATCAATATTGAAAAATATATAGCATTAGGATTGCCATCTATTGGTGGCGTTATGTTAGGTCATAGTGATAACTTTGTTGAGCCTGTTCGATCTGTTGATAATTTACACGACGACTATACACCGTTGTGGGTCAAGCAAGGAAAATCTTTTAAAAAATATCATCATAAATTACATGGATGGAATATTATTAATAAAGGGTTAACGCATGGCTATAGTATAGATGCTTGGTCCAAAGATGCAAGACAGCAGAAGATACATTATTATCCAGAAAATACAAAACTGTTTAATGAAAATATAATTCAAATATATAAAAAGTATAACTATTGTCAGACAACGTTTGTTCATACAACTGGAACCGAAGACATTTATGATTTGGCAGCATATAAACAAATTGTAACTCCTGCTAGTAGCGACTGGTGGAAAAAATTCGCAAATTCAGATACTGAAATTATATTGTATGATTATAATTTACAAAGTCTTGAGTATTGGAAGGATAATACTACAGATTACAATGTAAAATATATACATTGTAATTTATTAACAGATAATTTATTAGAATATATAAATGATACAAATTCTACTTTTGTAAATCTATCTAATATCTTTAGTTATGAAGGAACAGTTGCATTGTATAGTTTAGAACACAGGTTATCAAGAGAAAACTATTATTTAAATAATTTAAAAGAAGCAACTGTAGTAATTACCGGAAGTGCTTCTGCAGGATTTATTAATAGACAAGGTGCTACAATTAGAGACTTGAAAAAGCCAACATGGCATATAGGCGAATGGAATTATTATGAATAAATCATGTACATTTTGTATGCATCCATTTACCGGATTAGCAACTCGAGAAGACGGTGCTATTAAAATATGCTGTCGCAGTCAACCAATTGGGTGGATACAAAAAGAAAGTTTAGAAGAAGCATGGAATAATAATGCTATGCGTGAAGTTCGTCGTCAAGTATTGAACAACGAGCGACCAGATGTGTGCAAACCGTGCTTTGACCTTGAAGATCAGGGGGTAGAGAGCTTAAGACAGCGTCATACAGCAGGGGTAATACCTGAAGCAAGGGTCAACTTGTATCCCGACGCACTTAACGCTTTAAACGAAGATTTTACAATGCCATTTGAATTTCCTACTATGGAAATTAAACTCAACAACCTGTGTAATCTAAAGTGTCGTATGTGTAATCCGTTAGACAGTACAAGTTGGAAAGACTGGGAGCAAGTTACTGAATTCTATAAAAAGGAAGATAACTATCTTATTCCTACTGTTGAAGGCTTAGTAGATAAACCAGGACAGTACATTGGTCCGTTTGATAATTCAGACAACTGGTGGGAGAGTTTTGAAAAATTATTACCGTTCTTTAGACGTGTAGAGTTTGCAGGCGGCGAACCGCTTATGGATCCCTACCATTACAAGATTTTAGACAAGTTAGCCGAGTACGGTGAGAATATCGAACTAAAGTATGCTACAAACGGCACTAAGTTAGGTATAACAGGCGGACGTACCATACACGACTATTGGCCTAAGTTTCGTAGTATAGCTGTAAACGTAAGCATAGATGGTGTACACGATGTCTACGAGTACATTAGAGGTAATGGAAAGTTTAGTGAAGTAGAAGAAAACATCAAAGTATTTAAAAGCTTTCCTAATGTAAGTCGTGTAGTTGGTGCATTTACTGTACAAGCAAATAACATAATGCAAATTGACAAGGTTATTGATTACTTTATTAACGAATTAGGGATTATATTTTATTCGCATAGAGTAAACTATCCTATGAGTCTAAGTGCGCAAGTATTACCCCCTGAATTAAAAACAAAAGTAGTAGCACGTTTAGAACAAATGAAAACAGAAGTGTTAGAATACCCGTTAGTAAAACAACATAAACTATTAGAAACAGTAACACTACAGCAAATACAAGATAACATTAATTTCTTAGAGTCAAAGTGTATGTATGCTACTCACTGGCAAGACTGTATTGAGTTTAACAAGCGTTTAGATAAAACTCGCGGGCAAGACTTCCTTACAGCTAATCCAGAGTTTATTCCTTATGTTTAAAGTAGAGAGTCGTTGGGGACATCAAGACAGTATTCATGTCGAATGGAATATTGGAAAGCGTTGTAATTTAGATTGCGCTTATTGTCCTGCGGAAATACACGACAACTTTAGCCCACATACTGATTTAGATGTTATGGTTAACACAATCTATGAATTAGAAAAGATAGGAAAGCCTATACGTCTAAGTTTAACAGGCGGCGAGCCTACTGTACATCCTAAAATTAACGACATACTCGAATGTGCAAGAGCAAGATTGCAATGGCTTAGTGTTACAACTAACGGGTTACGTTCTCCAGATTGGTATATTAAACAACCAGTAAATCAGTGGGTGTTTAGTTTGCATTTTGATAACGAACATAGTCAACGAGCTGCCGAAAACATTGTTAGATATTCGCAATTGCTGGATATGGAAGGTATGTCTACTTTGTTTCAAGTTAATTTAATGGCACATCACGAACACATGGATGCTGTACGAGCAGCAGCTACGTTACTCGAAGGACATAATATTCCATATGTGTGCAGACGTATACGATGGACTACAGCAGAGGACAGAGACTGGTTTGATGACATGCGCTATGATCCAAAAGACTTAGAATGGATATTAAGTAAGACTGCAACAGTAAAGGCAAACTGTGTTGTAGACAATGAACATAAGCTACATGCTAACGACATTATTAAACACAAGTGGAATCAGTTTGAAGGATGGAATTGTAATGCTGGCTTAGAGAGTCTTATGATTAATTGGGACGGCGAAGTGCATCGTGCTACTTGCAGGGTCGGCGGTAGTTTAGGAAACATCTACAAAGGAACATTTAATCAACCTGTAAAGTCAATTATATGCACACGTAAATTCTGTACATGTGTTGCAGATATTTCATTAACAAAGGTATCAGATGTTAACAACTAATGCAATAAGATTGTCTAATCCAGAACGCCTTATGGTTACATGGGATACTGGACGCAGGTGCAATTTTGATTGCACTTACTGCGAAGCAACACGACACGATAATAAAAGTGCCCCGCATAGTTATGAAGAGCTACTACATACATTTGAATTTATAAAAAAATACACAGGTGAGCAATTAGTTAACATAAACTTTACAGGTGGTGAACCTACAGTTAATCCAGCGTTTTGGCAATTAGCAGAATATATACACACTAATGAAACACGCTTTAGACTTAGTTTAACTACTAACGGTGCATGGCATCCTAAAAATACAGACCGTATTGCAAAATGGTTCGAAGGTGTTACAGTAAGCTATCACGCCGAAGGACATGCAATACTTAAAAAACAAACTATGGACAATATTAAACTGTTACATAGTTTAGGAATTTGGTTGCAAGTTAATGTAATGATGCACGTTGACTACTTTGACGAATGTAAGCAAGTATGCGCAGAGTTAAAAGAGTTAGGTGTTAAGCATAATCCACGCCCTATAGGAGATGGCAACATTGAACGCAAGGGATGGTTTACTGATTCCGACGGGTCGCAAAGACGAACTAGTCACGATTACAACAAAGAACAAACACAATGGTATTTTGAATACTTAGGCATTACAAGTCCTAAAGAAGGACGCAATTGCTGTGGCGGAAGATGTGTACAGGGAAAAGTAGACGGCAAATGGCAAGATGTAAACTTTATTGATACAAACTTTAAAGGATGGTTTTGCAGCGTTAACAAGTACTTCTTACACATAGATCAACACACAGGCGATGTGTATCATCATCAGACGTGTCAAGCACTACACGACGGTCTTAGAGGGCCTCTCGGTAACTTAAATAATACAGATGCTATATTTGATTATGTTAAGACAAATAAAGATAAAACAATTGTTTGTCCTAATAATAGATGCGGATGCGGAATGTGTGTACCAAAAGCAAAAGACTTAACTGAATATAAAATTATACTAAAGCTTTAGTATTTCTGCCATAATAGGGAATAACTTGCTAAACTTTTGATTCCTAAGTTTATCAACTTTATCAATAATTTTATTTCTAATGTCATTAATGTATTCTAAATTAACTTCTCTAAATTGTGTAGTTAGATATTGTTTAATTTGATTATCGATGTAATTATCTGTTAAATGCTCTACTATTTTATCTTTATCCTGCTGTGATAATACCGAGATATCATAATAATCAGGGTCTCTAACAAAATTTACAAAAATATTAGAGTGGGGTATTCCGATACTATCACACCACTCTAAGAATAACTGGCCTGATAAACAATTATGGATACTAACTGTATATATTAAACTTACTTTTAAATAATCGTGTTTTAAAATGTCTTTAAAATTATTTTCTACTTTGCTAAATTTAATCGGATAGCGTTGATATGTAAATCGATCATCTATATCATCAATAGAGTACATTAGTTCTACACTTTTAAATTGTTTAAAATATTCCAATATTTTTTCTGGAATCTTTACACTACCATTGGTAATAATTCTAAGTGTAATATCTTTTGCTTTATTTTGTTCTATGCACTGTTGTATAAATTGGAAATTTTCTTTAACTAATAATGGTTCGCCGCCGCTTATATAAAAAGTTTCTAACGTATTAATAAATCCTTCGAGCTCTTTCCATCTATCTAAATTGTAGATCCATTTACCTGATTGCCCTTTATTATTAGGGCGTCCAAAAATAATTGTCTCTTCTTTTTCCCATAGGCGACTATTATTACTGTCGCAAATACGACACTTCATATTACAAATATTACTAAATTTTAAATCTAATTTAATAGGAACAGGTGTAGTAATATTCGAACATTTAGTATTTTCTTGTTGTCGACGACTTTCAATGCTGGCTGCTTCTTGTGTAAAACATTTCTTACATCCTTCTGGTGCAATATTATTAGTAAACTGATCTCGTAGTTCTTGAAATTGTTCGTTATTAAATGTATCTAAAAAACTATTATCATTTATATTACCCACAAATCCATTGTACTCACAACACGGGCGCACTTTTCCAGTAGTTCCGATTTCCATTTGAGTGAATGGAACAACACAAAAGTTATCTTTCATATTACATGATCCTTAAATATAAAATCGTACTCAGGAAAAGTTTTTAGAAAGTCTTTTTTTCGTCTGTGATCGTACTCTTTAATAAACATTCTTAATGAATTAATATCTTTATCCTTTTGTTCATCAAACAATGCAATAACATGTTTAAATCTATCTACAGACTCACTGTTAAAATTCTTTCTTAAATATTCAAGAGATTCAATTAATTTATAACGCCATTCTAAAGGGGCAACAGAAGGAGATAAAAAGCTCGGTGCTCTAACTGAAGTAACACTTAGTTCAACTCGTTTATATTCTTTTTTAATTTCTACTACATCTTTAAGAAATATTGTAAAGCTAGAAATAGAAAGAACATTATATGCACACATTAAATTTAATTGGATCTTCGGCAACTGTATTAACACTTTGCGACAATTATCTAACCAATCATTATAATGTAATCCGTCACGAATGTATTCTGCTTGTATGCCGTGTGCTTCTCCACTGGTTGCAATTTCAATCTTTTTAACATAGTTTTCAACTGTTTTTAATTTATTAATAAATTTATCTAATAATGCTGTAGGAACTCCTAGATTCGTATTAAATATTAAAGTTAGGTCTTTGTTAGGATTTTCAATAATATAATTTAAGAACTGTTCAGTATATCTACTCATTAAAGGTTCGCCGCCGGTAAGGCGTAAAACTTTTAAATTTTTATATATCGTAGGAAGATATTTCCAAAATGCTTCGATGTAAGGATTATGTTCTTTATCTGGATATTGTACATGACTGATAGCATTATATCCATTAACATATGGCCCTGAAGATTTAATTTCACTAACCCATTTGCTACTAAGTGTAGGACCGCAATATGCACATGCAAAATTACAAACGTTTGAAAAACTAATTTCTAAATATGACGGAACAACATCATCAGTACTGTTGACAGTGTTTATCTCTTTCATTCCTCCAAACTTTTGACTCATTAGCACTCTGTCACTATATTCTCCAGTATCCTCAATCCTCCAGCAATATTCACAATCTTTAGGACGCTTGCCTTCTAACATTTCTTTTCTAACAGACTTTTTATACAAAGTGTTATGTAGTGCTGCTGGATTATTTTCTATTTCTTCTAAAGGAATTTTATGAGGTGACGGATGGTGACAGCTATGAGTTAATCCTTGTCCCAGATAAATGTGACTTTGTGTCCACTTTGCCATGCACATACTGGGGCTAATAGAGTTTAATTTTCTCTGTGTGTTCCATTTAAACATGCTTTAACATAATCCTATCATAGTCTTCTTTATGTTGTGCCTTAGGAGCACAAAGTCCGCACCAGCAACTTGACTTCTTACAAATAATTGTGTTTGTATTACTTTTGAGTTTATTTAATATTGCTGTAGTATTTGACAAATTACCAAGGGGTCCAACTTGACCATCTAAATTCATACGACAATCTTTATTAGTAAACACTTCACCGGTAGTTTGTCTAATATATAAAAAGTTTTTATCTACACTACAATGCCAGCCTTTAAATTTGTTTTCAACTCGTTGAGTGCTACTTGTAACATTAGTACACATTTCGTTACCACCGCAACATTCTCTACTTTGTGCCGATAAATCTACGCCGCCCGTAATAACTGCTTTTGCCATCTGCATTACCGAAGCAGGCCGTTGTCCAGTAATATAATGTATTTGTTCTTTTGTGTAGTTAAATCTAAAATCTGCCCAGTGATGGTCGATTTGGCGAATAAGATACTTTACGTTGTTTTCTTTACACCATTCAACCATGTAAACGCAAGTATCCCAATGTTTAGGATGCATTAATATACTAACATGAAAGGTTTTACCTTGTGATTTAAGAAATAAAATATTTTTACGTACAAGCTCTTGCTGAGAAAAACTCGACTCTGAATGAAAGCTCACTGTAAAAAAGCTTATTAGTGGTACTAATTTCTGCCATACTTTTTCTTTCACAACTGCATTAGTAATTGTGTTTATTTGTAACTCCCAGTCGAGCTTATCTACACGACTATTTGCATATGTTAGTATTTCAATAATTTTAGGATGAAATAAACTTTCGCCGCCTTGTACATTAAGTCCTGCTCTTTTATCTTTACGTGTTTCCATTATAATGGAAACATAATCAATAATAAAATCAATAGTACTAAGATTATCTAATAAATCTGGATGTGGTTGCTTATTGTCATGGCCGTCGCCGCAATAACTACAATCAAGATTACATTTAAGAGTACTTTCCCATGCTATTTGAAACGATGACGGATTAACTGGTTCTAATGTGTTAAACATTTAGTTTCCTTTTATTACATACTATTTCTTCGTTGCAGCCGCAAATATATTTAGTGCATATAACAGGAACAATTTTAGGACTAAAAGTTTCAGTAAAGTTTTGATTATATAAATTATGTCCAGTGAATAAGGTCTGTTGACAATTTCCTGTAATACTTCCGTTTGGAAAAATTTTAATCAAGTCAACGCCAAGATTACATTCCCAACCCTTGAAATAATTTAAATTATTTCTAGTTAACCAACTATCGCTATTAACTGTAAAGGCTGTTCCATCATCTTTTGTGATTTCAACCTGAGTTAGTGATTTCTTTGTTGTAGTATCGTACCATTCTTGAGTAGGATAACGTTTAATGCTTTCATCGAAATAAGCTAATTGCTGGTCATTGTATCTATGAGCTCCATTAAAGTGAACAACCTTGGCAATTATAGGCCAACTGTGTTTGCTATTTTGTTTTAACCATTCTACGTTAGCTACACTACCATCGAAATCATCTGGATCTATAAGTACATCTGCATTAACGAATACACCCTCTTCATATAATACATCGCACACATCTCTTATATGAGATAGATTAACAAACTCTCTGTGTACACTAATGCCTACATGATCAAAATTCTTTGCATGTTCTTTCCACCAGTTTAGTTTGCGTGTACCATTAGTACTCATTTCAATAATTATATCAAAATTTTCTTTAAGGTATACGCAAAGTTCTTCAAGTCCTTTCCACAATGTAGGTTCACCGCCTACAAAGAAGATATCACTCTTTGTTTTACCTTGAGACTCATAATGTTTTAATAGATGTCCAAGATTTTGTTTTACTATTTCAACATCTGGCCAAGGCATGTTACCTTCATTACTGCCCGGAAAACAATAATGACATTTATGATTGCATAGATTTCCAGGCATGTATTCTATGCGCAACATTGCAGGATCTTGATTATTTTTAATTTCTTTGATCATAACAAGTGAGCAAGTTCCGGAAATACTGTGGCTGCATTTAATCCACGAATTTTGTCAAGTTTGTTTGTGTACTCTTTAAAACCTGGAAGTAAATGACTATTATCTTCTGCATTCATATGATTTAATACTGCTTCCCATCGTTTCCAGCCATAAGGATTATGTATCCAAAAATCATCATCCTGTCTATAGTTTTTCCATAGCCAATCTTTAAATTCCATAAAGCGTTCTTTAACTTCTTGCTTGTCCTCTTTAGGCAATATCTGTATGCTTAGGAATGTTGGAATGTAAAGCAAGTGCATATTAACTAGGCCGCCGCCCATTTGTACACCACCCGGAACTATTCCGCTGTTTAGCTTTTTAAATCCGCTTTCTAGTTTCCACTTCATAAAGTCCGGTAAGTGCTTTACATTGAATATTTGTATTGCTGTTGCTAAACTTGTTTGTATATTGTCAGGCGTGTTATCTAACATATGCAAAGTCTTTTCTACAGTATTCCAATCTGTAGGATAGCGAATATACTCGTCACGTTCGTGACTAGCATCCATACTTACTGCAAACTTAACTTTTTTAAACTTACTCCACATCTCGATTAGATCTTCGTCTACAAGTAAACCATTCGAATTGTAACGAAGTAGTATCTTATCTTGGTACCCTTGGCGCAGTATTTCTTCAATAAACATTTTGTGTTCTTTAATCATTAGAGGTTCGCCTCCAGCAAAGTACACTTGTCTTAGGTTAGGAATCTGTGCATACATTTCTTCCCAGAATGTATCTTTCTCATGCCACTTGTTATTAAAGTCTTTTCGATCCCATTGCATTTGTCTTTTTACTTCAGGATCTTGTAGTACAGGAATTAACTTTTTATGATCAGCTACCCACTTACTCGAATCATGCGGACTGCACATTACACACTTAATATTGCAAGTATGTCCTAAGCGTAGATCTAAATATTTTAAATCTTCTGGCACTGTGCCATCTTCTTTTGTTTGGCGAATAAGTTCAGGAATATCCACGCCATTGTCATCCTGATGCCATGTGCCTGTCTCCCAAATACGCTTACTTACAATGCCTTGTTTTTCTTCTTGAAAACACTTTGTGCAGCTTGCAGGAATCTCGCCGTTAAGCATAGTTGTACGGACACTTTTCATGTAATCGTTATTCCATGCTTCCATAGGAGTTTCACGACCAAAGTTAGCTGCTTTACCGTTTTCCATTTTAACAAGCCCTACTTCGTGATCGTTGCCTGCGCCGCTGGCATTAGCACTACAGCATAATCTCATATCACCGTTTGGTCTTGTAGCAAAGTGTATCCACGGCAGTACACAGAATGTAGGCGTACCAGCTACTTGTTCTATTTGAGCTCGATACTTTTCTAAATCAGACATTATTCTTTTCCTTTGCCCAGTTACGTTCTTGACACCAAAAACATTCGCCGCATTCAGGCACTTCTTGTCCAGGTATATAATTAGTATAATCTAAGTTTGCAAAGTTACCTTCACAACTGCGTGTAATATTTAAGAGATCTAATATATTGTTCTCAACATACTGGGCAATTATTACATCCTTTTCTGTATATAAAAACGGATGACATACTGTTACTCCGTTGTGTTCTTTAACAAGTTCATTAGGATCTTCAACTACAATATCTCTGTCGGGCATACCTTTAGTTATTGTAGGATCGCTAGGATTTTTAGTTTTGCCAGCATACCATGCTTGTAGTTTTTCTGTAGCTGCAATCCATTCTGCATGAGCTCTTACAATAATTTGATCTCCGCTGCGAGTTTGTCCATATTCATCAATAATATATGCACCGTTGTCGCCGTATTCTAAATCAGGCGGAATAAAGTTTTCATGTCTTACAAATTCTATATGAGGAAATCGCTTAACTAACCAATCATAAACACCTATACTATCATAACGTTGCCAAGGGCGTGTCTTCCACATGCGCACATGACTTAGAATATGAACATTAGTATTTGTTATCTTTGAACATAATAAGTATGCAAGTAGTGCGCTATCAGCGCCGCCGCTTAGACTTATACCAATGTTTTTCCAACTGCTATCAAAAGGAATATCAACTAACATTTTTTAAAATCTCGTGTAATAAATTAGCTGTTTGATTATTTGATAAAATACCAGGATGACCGTCGGCTACTGTATCTAATAGAGGAATTCCCTGTGTGTAGAAATTATCAATTTTATAATGACAAGGATGTTCAGTTAATTCATCCGGAACTGCTGGAAAATGAACATATCTAACATTTTTAGTTTTTAAATATAAATCTGCATGATGAATGTAAACCCATGATTTTAAATTAAAATCTCTCTCATTCATTTGTTCAATCCACTTGCGAACAATTTTCCGAACCATAAAGTGCTTTTGCCATACTCCTAATCTATATTTAGAGCATATCCATGTTAAGAAATTTCTAAAATATAAATCACGTAAGTAGTGAGACCACATAATAATAACAGTGTCAGTTTCTTTAAATTCAAAATTTAAAATGTTATGTAATATTTCAAAATTACTTGCACCCGGTGCAGATATGTTTACTAACTCTAAATCTAACTGTTTACTTAGAATACTTGGCCAGCCCTGTTTACTTGAGGTTGAAGAATTAATGTAAAAATTTTTTATTCCTGTATTAACTACAGTATTTTCACAATCAGGTAATCCCTGTCCATACGTATACGAGCAACCAAATGTTATTAATCTTGACATACTCTATATACCCATTACAACTTTACCCTTTGAACAATTTGTTCTGTAGGTTTTGAAAACTGTTTTACTTTTGATTTACCACAAGTCTTAGCACAAACCAACAACTGTTTCTTTGACCATTTATCTTGCCATACATTTTGCCAAGCAGGCGAATCAATAATATCCTTGGTATGATGCTTAGTTAAATCAAGTGCGTCAGTGGAGCCAAAATACTTTATTACAGTATTGTACTCGTCAATTGCTCTAAGTTTTAATTGATGTATCACACTGGAAGGTTCGTTATGATTATAAGGAGTTGATGCTAAGAAACAGCATGGCCAAATCATACGATGTGCATCCATATAAATTTCTTTATGTTTGTCAACATAACAATCTACTTCAACAGTGCCAAGCCATGTGTCTACATTATTGACAATATCTTTAGATATAAATTGTATTTCATTATTACTTGGAGGTTCTAAATGATAAATTACATTTCCGTCTTTATCATATACATCAAATTTACCGTCTGTTAAAAATCTTGAACTATTCTTAACACTAAATCGTTGGAAACCTAAATCTTTAGCAAGTTGCTGAGCCTCTTCTACTTGATGCTCGTTATGCTTGAACTTAATAAACACCCATTCTGCAATTCCGCCGGCGTTAATAAAAGCCTGAGCATTTTTTAAAATTTGATTAAAATTAGTACCGATACGATAAATGCTATGTGTATCAGCAAGCCCGTCAAGCGCAAATACAACAACATGATCTTTGGGCAATTTAGTAGGTAAATTAGACCACCAGTCTAACGACCGTGCGCTGCCGTTAGTGTGTATACGCACACTCATGCTTGGACTATTAACTGTTAGATGCTCACACATTTCTGCAAGATCATTGTTAATAATAGGATCGCCAAAATTGCCACAGAAGTACACTCCCGATAGTTGATTAACAAGGGTACTATCAAATATAGCTACAAACTCGTCAAGTGTCCAATCATTTAATTTTAAATTTGGATTTTCGAGGCCGCCGTGATAGTTTCTGCTACACATTGGACAACTTGCTTGACATCGTGTTGTAATTTCTAAATGTATTTGTTTAAGATCTTCAAATGGAAACATTATTATCTACTCATATTATAAATACTATTTACATAAGAGAGGCCCGTATTATGCACAAAAGCGAAAGTACATTTTGCAAAATTCCCTTCAATCATATTAACTCGTCTCCAAACGGACACTATAAGTTATGCTGTGCCGGTTATCCAGTAATTCTACACAAAGGAGAATATTTTTCTATTCTTGAAGTAGGTATAGAAGAAATGTGGAATCATGAATATTACAAAACGCTACGTATGGATTTAATCAACGGAGTGCGTAATAGTAATTGTAATAACTGTTGGAAAATTGAAGATGCAGGAGGGTTTTCGTATAGGCAGAAATCTTTAAAAGATGTATTACTTGACGAAAGTATAGTAGAAGAAGTATATAAAAATAATGGTTACAATAAACAGATGCCAAAGTTTATTGATTTAAAAATTGGCAATTTATGTAATTTAAAATGTGTAATGTGTAACCAGATTGCTAGTAGTAAAATCGAAGATGAAGTTCGTGTATTAAAAATTCAAGGAGAAAAACTTCCAGCGTGGCAAAATTTTATAGAAATCGAAGCAGAAAAAGTCGATGAAAGTTTAAGAAACTTTGCAGGATTAGCAAATTCTGATAATGCACAAAAGATTGTAGAACAACTGAGACCAGCATTAGAAGTATGCGAAGACCTTGAGTTACTTGGCGGAGAAACATTTGTTAATCCGTTTGCTATTAAATTATTACAACACTTAATTGATTCCAACTTAGCTAAAAATATTCATATTAAGATGATTTCAAATTTTACATTACTGAATAAAAAGCAGTTAGCATTATTAAAGAATTTTAAAAAAGCAACATTAGTTGCAAGTTATGATCATATTGATGCAGAAAAATTAAAAGCAATTAGGTTTCCAACAGACTATACTGTCTTTAAAAAGAATTTTGATCTTGTCTTTAATGATCCTAATATTGACTTAGACATATCAACAACATTTTCTGTATTAAATATTTTAGATTTTGAAGAAATATTTGATGAGTTTAAACGTATATATAAGGACAACATGCGTATCGGATTCAACTTTGTTACTGAGCCGGAATATTTAGATATAAAATTTTTAGAAGAATCGCAAAAACAAGAACTAATACAAAAGATATTTGAATATACCAAAAAAAACAAAAATCATCCTATGTTTGTAAACAATCAAGCTACACTTGCATATTTACATTCAATCGAAAGTAATCTTTACGGTGATTTAACTGATTTTGATGCACAAGTAAAAGAACGTACACGAGTATTTGATTTATATAAAAAGGTACGTGGCACAGATTTTAAAGAAATTTTTCCATGGTTAAAGGAATATAGATGAATTATATTGGAAATTTTGCAGAGTGGATTGACTCAAGTTGGGTTAATGAAGTATCTGCTAATCGAGGAACTGCGAGACCGAGTGAAGGTAAACGTCCCGATAGTCCCGAAGAAGAATTAGAGTATGCAAAAGCACGAGCAGCGGGATATAAAGACGACGATACTTTCTTTTATATGTTTACTAAAAACAATACTAGTTTTGATATTGTAGCACCGTTTATTAACGGCAAGTATCATTGGTGGATTACTAAAATGCTTCCTGGAAATTTTATGCCAGTGCATGTTGACCCACATGCAATATTTCAAAAAAATAGCAAACGCTATTGGATGCCTTGGCAAGACTACGAACCTGGACACTTGTTCTTATACGAAGAACAAGTAATTACTAACTACAAAAAAGGCGACTTGTACGAATATGCAAACTCGTCTGCTATACACGGTGCTTCAAATATCGGTCATTCACCGCGTATAGTTTTACAAATAAGTACATTTGAGGATTAATATGATTTTTTTAGGAAATTACGCAGATTGCATTAAGCAAGAATGGATAGACGAAGTTTTAAAAAGTGATGGTGATGCGTACCCTCGAGAACACAGACCAGAAAGTGCAGAAATGGCTGCGCAATGGGCTGCTGCGGAATCTCGAGGTTATGATCGAAACGCTAAGTATCATTCAAGGCACGATGACTGGAATACGAGCTTTAGTTTTAGGCCACCGTGGATCGCTGAAAATGAAGTATGTGATTGGTGGATTGTAAAAATGTATCCAGGTGAACTGTTTCCTATGCATGTAGACTCAGGTGCAGTATACCACAAGACAGATAGTAAACGTTATTGGATGCCGTTAATGGATTACGAGCCGGGCCATATTTTTATGTACGAAAAAGAAGTATATACAGATTATAAAAAAGGCGATGTATATCAATTTGAAAATAAATCTGCACTGCACGGATCTGTAAATATCGGATTTACTGCACGGATAGCACTACAAGCAACTTCATTTTTACCTGATTGATTTTTTCTTTCCAATTATCATATAACGAGTATACTTAGGTGTTTCAAACTCGCCTCGCCAATAGGGTTTAATATTACTCATACGCATAAAGTCGTCTAAGTCTGTTGCGCAGCGGATATGTTCTTCTAACTCAAAGTAGTTATTGCTTTGTATTACATATAGTGCATCGTCCGGCTGATTGTTTAACCACTGCTCGTATTGCTCTTGCGTAACATGTTCGCAACTTGTGTTGATTACAATGTCAGCAGGTTCTGTGTAGGCGCACATGTCTGCTGTTACTGCATCAAACCTTCCTGCTATTTCATAGTTTTTATTAACTGTGTATGCAATTTCTTGACAGTCTTCGTCAATGTCTACACTTGTAATGTGTTGTATACTGAGCCTGCTGTTAAACAATATGCTTGCAAGTACTCCGTTCCACCCTCCATAGATTGCAATACGAGCATCATCGCCTACATAGTTTACACGTAATGCATCAGCAAGCCATACTTTACTGTTGACTTGTCCTTTCCAAAAACTTTCTAATGTACGATAACGGTCATCGCTGTTACGAATTGCATCCATCCAAAATAGTACGTCCTGTATATCAACCTTCATTTTTCACCATTAATCTAAGTCTATCTAAAAAAGATAATTCTTGCTTTAAATTATGATCTATCTTTTTTATTATTTGTTTAGCTGTTTCGTTATGACATTCTAAACCAGGATGAGAATTATCCAGTGCTAAAGGAAACTGTCTTTTTAAATTGCCTATATATACTGGTAAATGATTAATTATTTTATCTAACTTAAAAATAGAACTCTGCTTAGTAGTTGTTAGATTATACACTGTTAATCCTTTGTTATTTAATAAAAAATTAGCATTACTGACAAACAACTTTGACATCATTAAGGCATCATAATGAGAATAATAGTTCTCATAATAAAACCGGCTGCTGTCCTTCCAAATACCTATATCTATGTCGGAAAATTTATTCAGCGTACAGCTTCTATCAGGAGTAGTCCACATTATAAAAATAATATCATCTTTTTTAAATTTAAAGTTAACAATATTATGCCATATCTTTTTATTACTACTTCCAGGCGAGGATTTATTAATACATTTAGCATTTAACTTTTTGGCTACTATCGAAGGCCATGCATAGTTGCTAGGAGACATGCCAGGGCCTGTTGGCGGAGTAACACAATCTGGTAATCCATGTCCGTAGGTATAAGAACATCCAAATGCAATTACTCTCATAGTTTTCTCTTTGGTATTTTGCTATCAGCACTACTAACACAACTTGGAGTAATGCACTTACGTGGTGTCTTAAAGAGCTCAAATCCGCCGTCTAACGTGCCTAAGGGTTCATCATGGCAACT
>Ga0209602_1000648_pt1 | contig 33112 bp, 14 predicted proteins | sample COGITO_mtgs_1205_3_FD_184810 | JGI IMG/M metagenome (GOLD analysis project Ga0209602, IMG submission 184810) | Pelagic marine microbial communities from North Sea - COGITO_mtgs_120524 (SPAdes) (version 2) | ecosystem: Environmental > Aquatic > Marine > Epipelagic ...
CACATAATAACCACACGCCGCCACCAACGGTTGTTGGATCAGGATCATTATCGCCACCGTAAGGCATAAACACACCTGGTGGAGTTTTAGGAATACTAGATAGTAACTGAGCATGTGTTACCTTTTTCAAAGGTTCGTTAACATCACCTGGTTGGTTAAGTAATACTTCATCTTCAGCATTTATGACTGTAGCTGAATTTTTATTATTAATAAATCCAGTATCTATTTGTGTTGTAAATGTTGCTACGCCGCTAGGTTGTTGTCCATTAAAACTAATGCTGTTACTAGAGACATCTCCAGTTAAACTAAACACTGTAGGACTTGCTAGTTGAGTAGCTGGGCCATTCATTACACCTGTTACTGTTCCTGAAATATTACCTACAAAATTTCCATAAAAATTACTTGCGTAAACACTACTAAATGATTTTATTGCACTTCCTAAGTTTACTGTGTTATTTGCACTTGGCAGGATATTACCGGCAGCTGTTATTTGTCCATTTACGATGCTATTACCGTGAACATATAGGTCTTGAGATATTCCAATTCCGCCTAATGTTTGTATGCTACCTGTTGTAGCACTAACACTATTAGTGTTATCAGTAACTAATAATCCTTCATTTGTTTGAATTTTACCATTTACATCTAATGCCTGTGTCGGATTTGTTTTATTAATACCAACTGTGTTATCGGCATTTACACGCATTATAGTCGATACTGATGTTCCTGTATTTAATCTAAGATCAATACTAGATGTAGGCGTTGTATTTGTAATTGAAGCAGTCCCTGCATCAACTGTTAAATTAAAATTTTGTGCTTCACCAATTTTTAAACCAGAATTATTTCTAATTTTAAATTGTTCAGATACTGTATTCTGAATGTCATTTCTTAAAAAACTAGCTGCCGGAATAACATCATTACCAATAGTTAAATTATTTGCAGTTTTGGCAGGTCCTATATATTCTGCTGCACCTTGTAAACTTATATTTTGTGTGCTTAAATTAATACCTGGTTCAATTTTTGCAAACCCTGTAATTGATGCTTTTGGTTCAAAACTATTTGTACTAATTATTACTGTAGGTTGACCTTTTATTTCAATTGTCATAACAGTGTAACTTATATTGTCTTTACCAAGAATATTTTGTATTTTAAATCCTGTACTAAGTCCTTCACTAAACTCCGGACCTACTAATATCCAGTTACTACCTGTATAAAGATAAAGCTGTTGGCTTGTTGTATTAACCCATAAGTCGCCAACTAAACTATTTGCTGCAAGAGGTTCATCTGACGAACGTTTTACACCTCCACTTGCTATCCAAGTAGTACCGTCATATATTTTTAATGTATTAGCTGACGGGGTAGTGTCGTACCATAATTGACCTGTTACAGGCGAAATTGGAGCAGATGTTGCTGCAAAGTTTTCCAACAAGTGCAACATGTTTTCACCGATTAATGTTCCGTATGCTGTTACATTTTTTCCCGGAAACTGTAAACTTGTACTCGTATCTACTGTTCTATCTTCAATTATAATAGAACCGTTGTTTGCCTCGTCTGTATGTCGTAGTGTATATGGCATCTATTACCCCTCATTAAATCCTGTTAAACTTTGTATTCTTACAGTATAATCTACTTGCACTAATCTGTTTAATGATTTTTGTACAGGATGGAAAATAACATGAGTAATTAATTTACCTTCTCCGGATGCACTATAACTTTTTAATCCTAGTTCATCAAAAACATATAAACTTTCATTACTGTCAGTTGTATCAAATGCAGCCTGTGCAGATGGTTCACCATAATCTAGTAAACATGTAATGAACACATCAGTATAGTTAGTGCCATTTACATGTCTTGTTTCTATTTTGTTTCTAACCTTATCAGTATTTGATGGACTATCTGCAACTACTTTACTAAAGGTTTTATTATATAAACTTGCATTAGTTCCTGTACTATTAGGTGTTAAATATGTAATAACACCACTTGGATCTAAGTTAGTTCCGCCGTTGCCAAAGTCCATACTCCAAACAAATCCATTGCCTTGGTTAGCAATACTTTCTGCTAATGCAATACTCATATTTTCATAATGAATAGCATTACGTTTGTTAATCAAAATTTCACCAGATTCAGGATCGTGGATTTTGATGTGTCCTTGGACCATTACTCCGTGTTCATCTTGCAGCATATTAATTCTCTCTTTCGGTTTATCAATTGTATTTATTCGGGTAGCTTGGTTGTGCTTTCTCTCAAGAAACTACTAATTGCAGTTTTACTTTCTTTTAGAGCAACACCCTCTTCGCGCCACTGTGTTCCTATTTTTCTTACTACTTTTATTTTTTGACCATCAATTGGAGTGTTTAATAATCTCAAAATATTATCTTCTGTACCATGTACGCTAAATTCTGCAAGTAATGTTTCATCAGCAGCTGGACTTGTTTGATCTAACAAATGGTTAAATTTTTGTAATGTTGTTTTACGTAAACGCTTGCCTCCAACAAACACTTCAAATTGATCTACTCCGTATTGTGCGGAGAAATTTAATGTAAAATCAGTAGTTGATCCATCACCTTCAAACTCTTGAATAAGTGTTTTATCTTGGTAAGGTATAGTTTCTATAGCACCTTGATTACTTACTGTAGAGCCTGCTTTTACAAATGTGTTAACACCTGTACCTAATGTGCCTCTACGTAGTTGACGCAGTACGTTATCTTCTTTAATAAAATATTCTATTCTTTCTCCGTTTATAAAAATTATACCAGGTAAGTTTAGTGTTTTATTTGGTTCATCTAATATAGTTCCATCAATTACTTCAATACGAAGATCTGTATAATTTAAATCTTTACTTAATATTGTTTCAGTATAACTGTTAATACGCTTGTAGTGTGTTCTATTAAGAACATCCTTAAATTGTCTATAACCAAAACGCTTTGTAGATACTGGTGATGTATAATGAATAATGTCAAACTTATCATTGTTAGCAATACTTCTAGTAATTTGCACACTTTCACGATCATCACGTACTATATAATCTATAGTCGGACTTAATAATTCTCCGTTTAATGCAATCCAAATATAGTTTTCGCTTAAAATATTAGTTTTTAAATTTATTATACCTAATGATGTTTCAGCATATTCTTTCCAATCATCGCTACCAACAACTAAAGAAGAACGTTTAATTGAACTTACTGTTTTACGTTCTGTTTCTAAAACGTTGTGTTCACTGAATTGATACACTAAAATTTTACCATTATCTGGAACATTAACTAATCTTATTTCATTACCAACTAATTCATAAGATTCATTTTTTGTATACAATTCAACTGTATCACCTACATTATAAAAATTATTAAATAATTCTAATGTACTAGATTCAGATAACCATCTATAATCAATTGTGTTTGTTTTAAGCTCGCCATTAATATATACACTAATATCGTTAGATGTTTGACTTAGGTATGGTACGTGCCAATTACTAATAGGATAGAAATTTGCAATTGTTGCTGTAAATTTTGTTTTATATCCTGTATGTAATACATTGTTATTATCAATTACTAGTATGTTTACATCTAATGGAATACCAGTAAATGGTATTTGTGATAGTTCAAAATTTGTTGTACTGCCATCAGCTGTAAATTCGTCAATTGTAATTTCACTAAATGTTTGTGTATCACTGTCATATAAAGTATAATTTATTAAGGCACCATCTGCAGGAGCTTCACCAAATTCAAATATTACAGTACCTTCGTATGCATACTCTGCTGAACTTTTTACAATTTTAACATCTGCAACAGTACCTTGTGCAGTAACCGTACTTCTTTTTTCTCCATCTACTGATACAAACGCACTCATTTTATCTTGATGTTGAATCTTTGTAAGGAATTGTGCTGTGCTACCGTCTCCGATAAATGTACCTGTATCTAAAATCTTAGAACCGTTTGTACCTACTACCATTGTTGTAATAGTTGTACCGCTTTCTAATACATTATTAAACAATATAGTTTTATTAATGTAATCAATACTATATTCTTCTTTACCTACAATTCTATTTTTTGTAACTAAATTACCGCCTGTTATTCTAACAATTAAGTTATCATCTTTAATCGGAGTTGCACCTATATCTAATGGTACATTTAATGCATCAATTACTGCTTGTGCAGCATTAATTTCAAGTTGTTTGTTATCTTTTGCTATTTGTAGGTTAGCAATTACTGTATTTTGATTATCTACTTGAGATTGTTTTGTACTAACTAAACCGTTTTGAGCTGTTACTTCGCTTTGTTTATTAGTTACAAGTACCACATAACTATTATATTGTATTTCATAAGCATCACGCAAGTCTTCAGTGCTGGATTTTTGACCTTGATAGTTAATTATATCTGAATTTAGTGCAATTATTTGCGATCCTAATGATGACGATTGACTTTGTAAACTGCTAAGTTGGCTTTGTAAACTGCTAAGTTGACTTTGTAAACTGATAAGTTGACTGTGTAAACTGCTAAGTTGACTTTGTAAACTAACACGTTGACTTTGTAAACTATTAATCTGATTTTGTATAGATATATACTCACTTGACCCTGGTAGATAGTTGCCAAGATCGCTAGTTAGACTAGAAATTTGACTATCTATACTAGAAATTTGTCCTTCTAGACTAGAAATTTGTGATTGTAAACTAGAAATTTGTGATTGTAAACTAGAGATCTGCCCTTCTAAAGTAGAAATTTGTCCATCTATACTAGACTTTTGTGACTGTAAACTACTAAGTTGACTTTGTAAACTAGTAATAGTTGATGTTAAATTATTTATAGTTGTTATGTAACTTTGGTATTGTGATGTTGTTAAATCATTAGCATCACGCTGAGCTTCTAAAGATACTAGTTCAGATTGTAAACTTGTCAATTCTTGTTGTAAACTAATAAGTTGAGTTTGTAAACTATTTAAGGTAGAATCTTGTGCTATTGCATCTAATTCTAGACTTGATAATTCGCTGTTTCTTGCTGCAAGAGCTGCGTACTCTGCATCAGCATTAAATGTATGTGTTCGAGTTACAATTATTCCTTGTCCGTCACCTGTTCTATCAAACACCTTAATATCTACTGTGTCCAATACTTGTCCAGGCACATGTTCATCTGTACTACGAGAACTAGATACAGTAACAAACCCGTCACCATCTATAATTATTTCACCTGCATCATGTCCTGATGCGTTACCGTATGAAAAATTACCGCCTGATAACTGAGTATCAAAACTTAATAAGTCAGGAACAAATGCACCGTCGCTTGTAGATTTTCTAACAACAAATACATCGTTTTCTACAATATTATAATCGCTAACATCAAGTTCAGTTGTTGTTCCGTCACCTGTAATACTGTTTGTAATAGCATAAACATTAGTAGCTGATGATCCTGCTACAAAATCAGTTGCATCAATTCTTACACCGTTCTTGTACAGGTTATAAACAACGCCATCTTCTAATGCTTTTGAAAGCTGTACAGTAGATGTAGATCCATCTGCCCTAAATACTTCATCTTCGAATGTGCTATCATATTCGTCCCAAGAATCATTATACCATCCGCTTGCGTCCCAGCCTGCTTCAGTGTCAAAATCAAAACTTGTAATTTCAACGCCGCCATAATCTATACCATCAAGTACTTGACTTAAATCTTGTATAGTTGTATCGTATCCCGGCATTTCGCTTGTTGGTTTATAAAGGTTGTGTATTCTGTCACCTGCTGTAAGCATTGCCGGATCTATTTTATAATTAACAACAACTATTGCACCGCCAGCAACTCCAGTTGCAAATTCTATTGTTCCTTTATATATTGTGTAGCCTAACGAAGTGTCAATAACATTACTATATGTATATTCACTTACTAATGATTCTTCACCATTGACAGAAATAGATACAGTAAGTGAATCTAAATCCATTGGCCATTTTAAAGTAAATGTAGTCTGCTGTGAAAGACTTGTAAATGTTTGTGATTTATTTAAATCCAAATATTGTAGTTTCCCACTAACTCTATCAAATTTAATTGTAGTATTAATTTTTCTAATAGTATCATTTTTAATAATAGCAGTAGCGTTTGCTGCTTTGCCGCCTTCTGATTGGCTGCCATTAAACACTACCTTAGGAGCACTAGTATATCCTGATCCTGGATTAGTAACATCGATTGCACTTATTTTACCTCTGCTTATATAAGCAATAGCAGTAGCGCCTGTGCCGCCGCCACCTTCAAATGTAATTATTGGTGTTGATGTATATAAAGTACCTGTTTCTGCAAGTTCAATTTTATCAATATAATAAGTTGCATTATCAAACCATGATTTCCAAGGATACTTATCTCCGTCTTGTAACACAATACTACCATTTTCTATAGTAGCAGTTTTAGGTGTAATTTTTCCTGTATTAGGATTATACCACGGCATAAGGTCAAAGTCTGTAATCTGACTTTGTGATTTTTCTAATTTAGAATACGAACTTACAAATTCTCTAATTTTAGTTTTAAATGGTTTTACTTCATTAATATATTCTTGGTAATTTTTTAAATTATCATTTTGATAATTTATACGCTGTTCTAGTTCTCCAAAATTATGTTTTGCTTTTACAAAACTTGTTTTAAATAGCCAGTCTGGTTTTTGTCCTTCGCTTAAAATATAACGTATACTTGCAAAGAATATCTTGTTATATTCTACAGCTAGATTATCTACAAAAATATTATCAAACAATACTGATAAAATATTTCTAGTTTCACTAATAGGAACTCCATCATAAATTGTAGTGTCAAAAGCATAACCGTCAAATCCACTTATAGTGCCAGAAAAATTATACAATCCTTTATCAATTTCAATAGTTCCGTTTTCTCTACCAACTGTTTCATAGTTAATGCTATAGTCAACACTATTTTGATCATCTATCTTTTTAAGTAATAACCAAGTGTTATCACTTGTATTATTAATTTTTACAATATCACCAATTGCATCATTAAGTGATTCAAGTTCATAGGAATATTCTAGTGTATGATTTGCGCTAGTAAATTGATTATAATTAGTAGCATACCAATCAACATATTTCCAATACAATGTTGTATCAAAATTCTGTGTTTTAACACGCTGCCAAGACATAAGTACTGGATTGTATTCTAATATTGACCATTTATTTGCAATAGTACTATCACTATCTACTAATGCTCTAAGTCCTCTTACATTAATTATTGTATTGTTATCGTACCCAGATCCGTTACTTGTAACTGTAGCAGTTATAATTTGACCTTGTGAATTAATTGTTGTTTCAACTTGTGCATTTGTGCCTGTTCCTACAACAATTACGTTAGGACCTTGTCGTGTACCAGAGGTATACGATAGATCAATATAACCAAACCCAGGATCTGTAATAACAACATTTATTAATCTTCCATTATCAAGCACTGGTGTAAGAACTGCCTGTTTAAATTTATTAGTTCCAATAAACTGTACATCTATTTCAGCATCAACGTTATAATCATATTCTCTAGAATAGATACTAGGTGCATCATCTCGTGTGTTTAGACCACTAAGATCAAAATCATCAATAATTATTTGTTTTCTTAGTGCCATGTTAGCACGTTCAATTACAACTTTAAGTGCTTCTAATCTATTTACAAACCATGTTTGTCTTGGGCGTGTTAGATTACCGTACCTTAGTTTAGGACTAATATTTGGATCTGGAACTTCTTTTAGATTTTTATCAAATCCGACTAAACTATCAAACCATTTTGTTTTTAATTCTGTGCTAGGCACACTTGTATACAATCCATCACTAATAATTTGATACTGGTTATGTATATTTAATTGTTGGTTGGGAATAGTCCACCAAGTAAAGTTAAGTATAGTATCTCTGCCTTTAATATCTAATAAAGAATTATTAATAACATACCTATTTGGTGATTGTAATTCTACATATTTGTATCCAAACAATCTAGGATCAGAAATATACTGTGTGACATCATATGATGTTACTTGTCTTTCTTTTACAGTAGGTAACGTTTTTTTATTTTTAACCCAGAAATAATATAAATTACTAAAACTCTGTAGTATACTATCGTACTTTTTCTTTAATACATAAGTATCATTATTATATTTAGGTATTCCACTTATTCCATTAGATAGCCCGTCTTCACTATCTGCAATTTCTCTCCATTCACTAGGACTTAAATTGCTTTCAACCCATTCATAAACATCAATTGAACTTCCTGCAAATTGTGTATTCCAAGTATTTGTTTGATACTGAGGATTACCTTGATAAGGATTTTTAAATTTAGCTGTGCTAATATCCCACCATAATTCGCCTACTTGAGATATTCCCCAAGATTTAAATGCATCTACAGTTACACTATCATTTTCGTCAACATTTGTGTATATTGCTGGATCCCATTTTGTTTTATATCTTAATTCTTGTTCTGCTGGTCCTGCAATACGTCCCTGAATTGGATCGATTATATCAATATAATCAATAAACTCTTGCTTTGATTTATCATATAAAAACGGTCCTTTAAACTTGTTTATATCAACAACTGGTAATGCTTCTCTATGTTTAATCCAATTAGCAACACCATTCCACTTATAGTTTACAAGTGTATTATTAATTTTAGAATACAAATGATGACCATTTACTTTAAAATCTTTACTAATGTCTAGTGCGTCTTCTAATATACCTGCATATAAAAATTGATCTTCAATGTTTTCAAACAAATATAAATTACCTACATTATATTGCGTTTCAGTAAACGAAGTAAAGTTGTTATCGAAATAAGTACCGTCACTAAACTTTCTTGTAACAGTTTTATCACCGTAAAGACTAGATATTAAAAGATTACTTCCAATAAATTCTACGTTACGCCCAAATGCTTCGTTACTTTCATGCAAAGGACTTGTAATAGTATTAGTAAGTGTCCACACACCATTTGTATATTTGTAAACTTTTACTAATCCACCGTTTACAATAGATGCCCCGTCTGCATTTTCTTTATGAAACCCAATAGCAACTTGTGTGCCATCGTTACTTAGAGCAAAACTATGTTTATATTCTTCGTCATTAATACTATTATCTACAATTGTAATAGTTTCACTCAATCTGTAAGAATTATTAGAATATCTATATACAGATACTTCATCATCAATAGTAACACTAGTACTGCTATCATCTCTACTAACATAAGCAGCTAATACATTTCCATTTTCAGAAAGTTGATAATCATTTCCAAATCCGTTGTATCCTATTGCTATTGCAGTGTCTGTTCCGGCAGTAACAGTACTTCCGTCTGGTGTAATACGTGGAATATATCCTGTGTAATCAATATCGTTATCTACTATTGTCCATTGTGCAGCATTAAATGCACTTTGGCTAATATTTGTTGTTGCAACATATAGTTGATTATTTACTAACACAATGTCACCTGTATAATAATCTTGTGAGTTTGAATAAAATCCTCTAAAGTTTTTATCTAAACTAACTTCCCAATTATAAGTAACATTATTTTCAGTACCCTTTTTAACAAATATTATTTTATCAGATGCACTTACATATAAAACATACATGTCATTAAAGTATGCAAATTTTAATTGGGCACCTACTGCATCGAATCCTAACGGAATGACAAATTGTTTATCTAACTCATATGCGCCTGCTTCGATTCTTTCATAAACAGAAACATAACCAACACCATCATATAAAGTACCACCAGACGATGTTACTGGAATACTATTTGTAAAGACCCAGTTACTATTAGTTGATAAAGGTTCGTCAGCAGGGCGACCTGCACCTACTTCTACTCTTGTTTCTGGAACAATCCAAAATTCGTATCCTTCAACTACATATGTTTGTGATGGGGGGAATGCATATGATGGCGGAGCACCTAATTCATCTCTTGAATCAAATACTATTAATTTACTAATATCGTTTGTAGCAGTGTAAATACTTGACTCTACTAAAAATCCTGCATCTCTATCTACTAAGCCAGCTCTTTTACGAATAACACGAGTACTGTCTGCATAATCTGATCCTAAACTTGCAGTACCTGATATATAATTTACATATAATGTTTGTGTTTGAAATCCTGCATCCCAATCAGCGTAAATAACATCAAGCAATGCACCTGTGTTTGCATCTTCTAATGTATCACCTTCTTGGAATGAATGTGTACCAGCAGCATCTGTTTGTATTTGTACCTTTACATAACCGTCAATATATTCTCTTACGAGGTGTACACCTTCAAATATAGGAAGATTTACATTGTTAACTAATTGTAAATTTTCCCATGGAGCTGTTTGTAAAAATGTATTTTCAGCTAATCTAATAGTTTGGCCGACTAGTGTATAATTAGGTGCAGTAGGTCCTAATCGAATAAACCATTTTGATCCATAATCAGTAATATTAGTAACAGATGCATCATCAGGTGCTTTAAATCTACCAATTAATGATAATTTGTCGTTTCCATTTTGAATAGTACCTTTAGAACCAATGTCATTACCTATACTATAAAATCCATTTAGGCCTCCAACATAATTGCTTGGTCTGATATCACTTATAATTAACCCCGGAGCGTTATCTACAATTACATCTCTAAATAATACAGATGATCCAATATCTATTTTCCAATATCCACCTAAATCACTATGTGTGCTATCCGGAGTTTCGTATACATACTCGCCAATTTCTACACCGGTAGTAAGTGTTAATGTTCCTGTTGGAGTAAACACACCAGATGTTGTATTAAGATATATTATAAATCCATTTCCGTCTGGATACAGATATGAAATAGTTCCTTTACCTGTTCCAGTATCTATTATATCTCCTACAGTAGGTAAGTTAAGTGCAAGATTAACACTTAAAATCATATCAACTTTATCTGCTATTATATGCTCACCTGTTAAAAATGCTCCATCTAATCCAATAACTGTATTTTCAAAAGGTTCTCTAGCCAATAAAGGATTAATATGCGAAACACTATACTGGAGCCAATTTAAGTTTATTTTGCTTCCTACAAATACAGCAGCATATTCTGCTTGTGTTGCTCTTAATAAAAAGTGATCACCTAAAGTATTTGTTTTAGGATAATTAGCAGCAAGTAAAAACCCTGGCTCTGTACTATCATCTAGATTATCTTTAATATCTGGATATGCTGCAAAGCTACTGTAATTTTGTGATGCAATTTCTGGTAGTGTATTTCGTACTGCACTCCAATAAGAATCATTATGTTTTACAATTTGACCTGCAGAGTAAGCAGTTGCATTATTCCAAGGACCTACTAGATTTGTTTTTATTTCTGTATCGTCGGGACTGCCAACAGCAATATATTTGCTGTCTGGAGATATGGCAACAGCTTTACCAAAACTATTACCATTAGATAAATTAGATTGTTTTTCTATTACACCTTCTAGCTGCATAGCAATAGAATCTGTGCCTCGAGCATAAACTTCAACAGTTCCATCTAAAGGAGAACCTGCAATTGTTATTGTATTTCTTTTATCTGTATCATAATCTATTGCCCAGGCGGTTGATCCTTCATCATTATCAAAATTCCAAACTTTTCTATAATTTTCATATTGACGTTTGTATACAGCCCAATTATTGTTAACAGAATCTATCCAGACAGTTGCATCTTGCAAATCTGAACCCATAACAGTTGCTAATGCTGATATTGTTTCAAATCTATGAGAAATAAATTTTCTTATAGGTAAAAATTCTATAGTTATATCGTCAAGTACATTAACGTATACACTATTATTCTCGACCTTTTTAACAGTTCTAAGAACTTCTGTACTATCTGTTGTGGGGATTATAAAAATATCATTAACTGATAATCCATGTGCATTATCAAAGTTTAATCTTGTTTGAACACCATCTTCTACTGCTGTAAATGTTAAACTAGTATTTTCTACTTTTACTACATCCCAAGTATTATTTAAATTGTTTCCAATCCAAATATAATCATCTAATTGTAAATCAGAAGCAGTAAGTGTTAACAAATCACTGTAGTTAGCAATTTCATACTTTACATCATCACTATGTACATAACCTGCTGTTGCTATTACTTCTTTAGGCGAAGTAGCATGTACTGGAAATACTGATGCAGGGTTATAATCGTTGTCTGACAAATAGACATCATCTTTAGATTGTCTATAAATTAAATCTAAATTAGTGCCGCTATCACGGTTTACCAATTCAATAGGTTGAGGCGACAATTGAAATTTCTTTTCGTCTAATACAAATTCAGTTTCTTTTATGCCATCAATAGCGCCGTATGTACCTGCGTTAAATGCCCATTCTTCGTAAAATTCTAAACTATTTGTACTTGTTCCTATACTATCAAACAATTTAGTTAAAGCGTTTAGTGATCCTTTTTCTTTAATGTATCCTTGATAAAACTTATATTGTGTTACATCATCTTTTAGAATATTTTCTAAATAACGTCTTTTTTGGTATCCTATTAAATGCTGTGCAAGTCGTTGTTGTTCAACATCAAAATTATCAGTATCTAAATCGTAAAAATCAGCAAATTGGTTTGCTTTGTATTCAAAGTTTGGAAACATTCCAGGTTCTGGTTTTTTATCAAGTATAGTCCATGTATCTAAACTAAAATTAGTAACACCCGGTGCATGTTGTTTAGCAACATAATAATATTCTTTATATTTTACAATAGTACCGATTGTATAATCAGTATTAGGTTCCCAATCATAACAAATTGGGTCATCTATTATAAATCCTGGAACGTTTGTGCTGCCGTCCCAATCGCTTGATCTATATCCTAAAACTTTAATACGTTCTTGTCTATACCCTGGTGCAGGATTATAAATTACATCTTGAAATATAGTTGTATTATCAAGAGTAACAATATGCTCTTTTTGTGTTAAAGGAAGTTTAGCAAGATAAATTCCTTCTGCTGTATCTTTTGGTTGTAGTATAAATTCTTTTTCTATTCTGCTATAAGAAAGGTTAGCTGGATTAATCGGCTTGCCGTTACTGTTAAGAGGAACTGTAGAATACAATTCGTTAAAAATATTATCAACAATAAAGTCTTCTTTATAAAACTTTAAAGTTTCAGCAGCCGGGCTTAATGTAATAACACTATTTTCTTGCCAGTTCTGAGTAGTCCAGAATAAAAAGTCCTTTATACTCATACGCCAGTTTTGTACTGTTTCTGTTTCAGGATTAAACGATTCAAATATAAATCCGGATTTTTTAAGATAATATTCGTAACCAGCTAAAAAGTCTATTACTTCTTGAATCGATGCATACGTTGTGCCATAATCAACATATGAAGGCTGAGTGTTAAACTCTCTAGCAATTGTTGCTGATACTCCACCAACAATCGGAACTTCAGAAATTACTACATACAACGTAGTATCAAATGTTTCACCTGATGTGTGATCTGCTTTTGCTCTATAAAATCTTCCTTCATATCTTATTAAATTACCTTGTAAATATGTTTTACCACTATTCCACTCAACAAAACTTTCGCTTGTGCCGCCTTCACTAATAACAAGATCTTTATTACTTGATATAGGAGTATGTATTGTAAACACAGGGTTAAATCTGTCATATCCTCTTACAACAAACCCTGCTTGTTGTTTTTCGATAATCACACCACTGTATGTTGCAATATCAAATGCTGTACTTTTGTTTAAATGAATACTGTAATTTTCTGTTGGAACAAAAACATTTCCTTCATTTAACGGAGTTCTTGAATCTAAAATTAAATTAAATTTATCTTTATTTGTAAATCCTGCAACTCTAAGTCCTAGTTTGTTTTCTAACCCTTTAAAAGTTTCTTGATATTGTGCATAAGATGTATTAACATTACTATGAATTAAGTTTGCAACAAAGTTAACTAGTCCGGCGGTCTGTACTCTTGATAGATCCGAAGTTGAATTTGGAAATAGTAAACTCTTTAATGTAATACGTTTATTAGTATCACCGTATACTAGCTGTCCTGCAAAGTTTCTACTTATTCTACTTCTGTCAAACCCTATTCCAAAAACATGCGCAGGTCTGTTTATTATTAAACTTTTTATTAATGCATACGGATAATCTGAACTTCTTCTCCAAGCACTTTCAATTGGAGCTAAATCACCAAATTTAAACTTAGTCTTAATTAATGTATTACTAAAGTTTTTAATATATCCACTGTTTAACGGAGTTTGTATTTTACCTTGCGATGTTGCAGGTGGAAAAGATGCTAATCCTGGTCTTGCAAATTTTTCACGCACAACTAAAGGCTTGCCTGGCTCTCTAACAAATCCTTTTTCAAGATCTGACCACATTGGAATGTTATCACTTGTATAAGGTGCAGGACCGTACACTTTATTCCACCAGTTAGGCTTAATACTAAATCCTAAAATTTCCCAAGGATGTGTATGAGGACGATCTGTATCATATGCATCTTTATAAATACCTCTCCAAAATCCTAACAATGGAGTGTCGCTTGGACTTGTACTTGCAAAATAATTAAATGTAAATGCATTAGCACTTGAATAAAAATCATTATTAGTATAATCTGGATTGCCTACAAGTCCTAACCAATCAATAAAATCATCTACATATGCATTATCAATTTGTTGATGATTAAATTTAGTTTTTCTAAATTCGCCGCCTACATAATCATATATGTTAAAAATACTTTCGTCGTACTTAACTTTAATGTTATTGTAAATACGCATTTCTAGTTCAAATAATAAGTTATCTCTAAAATCATTATATCCAATTCTTATACTTCCGTCATGACCTTGGATAACAGTTTGAGGTTCTAAATATGTTTCATCTATATAGATACTAGGAACATATGCTGGATATAATCCTAATTTACTAGGTGTTGGAGGGATAAAACACCCATCAGTATTACTATATTCACAAATAGTAAGTATATCATCATACGCTACAGTATAATCATCTTGTAGCACAACAAAGCCGTCATCATTAAATGTATAATCTTGCATATATGCTAGTTGAACATTATTATGATATACGTTTACACTTCGTATACTAAGTTCTGTTAAATTAAATTTTGTGTTTAACGGATAAAATCTATTATTTGTATCAAATACTGTATGATCAGTTGAATAACATGGACCATACCCTAACATATCACTAAAGAAGAACGGCATAGAATTATTTTTATTGATATTGATAGCTTCTAACACTTTATCAACATGTTCTTTTACATCGCCGTCCCAGCCTAAATTATTTGCAACATCTAAAAAGTGTCTTTTAAATTTTCCGTATTCACGTTTGTTAAATTCTATTGCAGTAATAATATTAGCACTTTCATCATTTAAATGAAAATTTGCAAAATTAATAGGCGCACTATGTTGTACAAAACGCTTACCGTGTTTAGCAACTAGTCCTGCATCTCTTAATTTACTTACACCAGGAAAATTACCTTTAAGCTCAAGCTCTTCAAAAATTGTTGATACATGATCATTCATTTCGCCAAATGTAAATCTCTCAATATTAAAATTATCAGGATTGTTTGATAAATTAATAGGTGTTTCATAATGACCATTGTCATTTTTAGGTGAAGCACTATGAGTTTTTATTAACACAATATCATCTTTAGTTGCAGGGGTACTAAGTATAACATTTGCAGTATTGTTAATTGATGTAATTGTATAATCAGTTATAAGTTTATTATTTTTGTATACTCGTGTCCACAAATCAGATATGTTTGCACTATTATCATAAACATCTATAGGAAATATAGTTTGTAAATCTTCTGCAATAGTCTGATTTATTACCGGCTGTCTACTTAGATAAGGTGCCTTTTCCCAAGCATTTTTATATTCAAACGTATCACGGCCGTGATATTTTCTAATTAACAAATTATCTGTTGACACAGTTTGCTGAATATTCCTTACAGTATATTCTATAGTATCTGAAAGTAAGTTAACATCAAATTCTATATCGCCTATATTTTCAATACTTCTATATGATAGAGCAAACCCAAGTTCGCTATCAACTACACCACTACTAGTTTTATAAGATATTATCTTTGTACCAATTTGAGATACATTTTCTAAAGTTTGTGTACTTTCACCTTCTTGTGTAAATAGTTCAAAAAACGGTGCTTGGTTAACTGAATTTTTATTTTGTGATGCAACCCAATCTGTACCATTAAAATAAAACATCCTACCTTGAAAATTTATACCACTTTTTATTAAAACAGTTTCATTTATTAATGGGTCTGTATCGGTAGTTTCTTGAAGAGATAATTGTATGTTATTAATAAATTGTAACTGTTTAACTTCGTAAATTTTATTTTTTACTAATACATCAGTGTCACCTGTAAACAAAATACGCATGCCAGGAACAATATCAATGCCGTCGATATTATATGACGACTTACCTTCAATGATACTGAATACATCTGTAGTTATGTTATCAATTAAGTCAACATCTTTTTTAGTAATAGTACCAAAGTTACTTAATTTAAGATTAGGTTCAAATTCAATAATAGGTTTTTTTGCTTTTAATGATTCGTTAATAATCGGTATCTGATTATTAGCAGCAGCAGAAATTTCTATTACTGATTTATGAAACCATTTATTACTTCTTGCCCAATAACTTTTATCTTGGCTAGCTCTGTTACTTACAATATAATCTTTTGTGCCAGCGTATCCACTTGCATCATCAAATGGTAATCTATCAAATAGTTCGCTATCAAACGGAACATTAACATCTGTATTATAAGTAGTCGGAATATATAAATCTTCTTCAGCTATTAATGTAATTTTGTTACCAACACCTTCAACATACCATTCTTTAGTAGCATATGTTTCGGGATACACTGTACCTGTAAATCTAATCTTCATACCATTAGATAATTCAATACCGTTACCACTTGTATATTTTTTCTTTCCTATAACTTCATCTAATACATTAATCTCAGATGCATCTTCAACATCTATTATTTTAAAAATGCCGCTTTGGTTTATATCGTTTTGATTTACATAGTATAATACTTCAGGAGCAGTTGTAGAAACTTTAATGGTTAGTGTTTGACTACCGTCCTCATGAAAAACACTTGTTATACCGTCAGTATATTTAAATTCATCAGTGCCCGGGCGCTGAGTTCTAATTTGCATCGGCATGCCAGGAGTATTAATTTCAAATACATATGTTTGACCTTTAAGTAATTTTAAATCAGGATTACTTGTGATTCCATTTGGAGAAAATACATATGAATAATTATCAACATTATCTTTTTTAGTAACAGTATAAGTGCTTGTATTTTCAATGCTGTTGCCTGCAATAGGTACAGTCTGTGGACCATAAGGTAACCAATAATATTCTCTATAATTTATAAATTTATCAAAATCAATATGAGGATCAAATGAATAATATTCCTGTTCATTTAAATTAGAATGATTTGAAACAGTACCTTTTAAGTTTTTAATTTGATTAATATAATCGATATAATCTTTATAAAAGTTTACATTATCTAATTCGTCAACACTAATTGTTGCTGGTCCGAATTGATAATTATTCCTTAAACTATTTGTTTCAGTAGCATAATTATCTGTTGCTGTAAATGCTTTAGCTGTTTTTAATCCATAATATGCATTTAACTTTTCAGCAGTACCTTGTTGTATTAATTGATCAACTGTTGCTGATAAAAACTTTTTGTTTGGAAGGGTTCTAAAATACTTAGGAATAAACTTATCTGATTTGTTATTGTCATCACTAATCGGATATTCATTTTGATTATTATCGTATGCCATTCTTAATTATATTCCCCGGAGCTAAAATTTGCTGCTGAGCTTTGTATGCCCACTATAGAACTTGTATCACTAGTAATAACGTTGCCAGATGCTTTAAGTCTTGTTGCTGTTATTGCAGATATAACTTCAACATCGTCAACTTGTGCTGCATTTACAAATATTTCATCATCTTCTGCCTTTATTTCAAACAAACTACCAAATGTTTGATCTACACTAGTTGGAACAATAACAAAAGTTTTTAAATTTGGAGCCATTTGCTGTGTTACATATGCTGACAATTCTTGGAAATAAAATGTATCTCCAAAGTCCCAATTTTCTAATGCAAAAAATTCATTCACATATGTAATTACATCTGCTTTTAATTGGTTATCTGTTATGACTACATTTTCATTTTTTACTATTTTAAATTTTGCTTGTAACAATGTAGGTGCCTTTTCTCCGAACAAAGGTTTATATTTTACAGGATGATAAATTACTTCATCACTAAGTGATTTTTGTTGATTTATTATTTGTCCAAAGTTTAAAAATAGTTGATCTGAACTTAACGGCAAAGGCGCAGTTTCTATCGATCCTTTTAAATATTTTCTATATTCAATATCGAATGTTTTTGTTAGTAAGTAAGTATCAATTATATTAGTACTGCTAGGATCAATTCTATAATTTTGATCTGCATTATGTATATATTGGAATTTAATATTAGATCTACCAACATATGATTTATAGTCATTTGTTATTTCTAATATACCATTTTCTATTTTATAAAAAGCATTTGTTGATGTATTATAAAAAACATCACCTTCGTTGTAACCTGCAATTATAATATCTAAATTATTAACTTTATAAACATTTGTACCAGGTGTGTATCTATAATCTTCTACTTCAGAAGATGGATTATATTTTTCTAACATAATAATTTTTTCAGATGCATTAATATTTGGTAAAACAATTTGTTCAAATATATCAGGATCGTCAACTACACCATCGTCGTCATTATCAAAAAAGTTAACTTCTATTTTTTTACTACTAATGTACCCTTCGCTATCCCTATATGACTCAGATATTTCCCAATCAAAATCTGTTGTTAATGGGTTAATTTCTTGAACATCTAATTTAGTGTTAATGTTTAATACTCGTATAGTATCAATTATTGTATTACCAGTTTTATTGTTATATATTTTATCTCTGCCATCAAAGAAAAATCTTACTTCTTCGTCTGATTCAAAAATATATCTCATAGAGCGTGTAGTAATTGTGTATGTATTACCATTAGTTTCAAATAATAACAACCAACTTGCGTCTAAATTTTGTGATGCAGTGTCACCGGCTCTACCTAGCCCAAATTCGTTTACAAAATTAATATTGTCTTCTGTAATAATTTTCCATCTTTCAACAAGATAATCATATCTTAATGCAAATGTCTTGTAAGTAAAAATTCTATCAATCATTTGTGATTTAACATCTGAACTGACTACTGTTGTAAGTGCTGGTATAATTTCTGCAATCGTTGGATTAATATTTGTCAACGACGGTATAATTTCGTTAAAAACAATATCTCCAGCATTGCTGCCATCATTTGCAACACTGATTACTTTAGCCCAAATATATTCAACCTGTCCTGCGTGTGGGCTGGTTGTGTTTGACATCAATGTAACATTGTTAGAAGTTTTCATAAAATGGAAGCCTGCAGGAGGAACAAATTTTACCATAGATCCAACAGTAAGATATTTTAAGCTAGTAGATGTAAACCCTCCAGTTTTTAAACTTAGGCCATCTAAATTTGCATCTGAAAATGATCCAGAACTTTCATTAGTACCAGACGAAAACTGTGTCCATATATAATTGTTTAAAGAAAAATCAATTCTTGTAAATTTATCATAATAATAATTTCTAAGTTGTTTCTTTGTAAGTATCGGTTGTATTGTATTAATTATTAAATTTTCAATATCATTACGAGTAGTAAATGTTAATCCATTTCTATCTAGATAGTATTCTTTATACAACACACCGTCATTACCATATATATTTGTTTTTGAATACTTTCCTGTAGAATCAATTAAATCAAAATATCTACTTATACCACTTGAAGTTCTATTTACACTTTTTGTTTTTATTATTTCTTGACTTATTGTGCTTGGCACAATATTATAATCTTCAGCCGTAACCATTCTATTTTGAGTATAATAAACTGCTGGAGCATTTAACTTAATACTTTCGTTTGTTTCAGATGATGCACTATTCAAGACAGAATATTTTAAACTTAATTCAAATGTTAATGTTTCTTCTATTCCTTCTGAAGAAAGATAATCAATGTCAATTGTAATTTTTTGCATACTATTAGCAGTAATATTTAATGACGAGTTTGCACTAGTTCTAAAATAACTTTTAAATGATCCTTGAGGAAGGTTTCCGAATATTCCGTCACTAAAGACTAAATCAATTTTATCATCTAAACGTGTAACTACGCTATAGATATTTTTTTGTGTACTTGATAAGTTATTGTAAACAGCATTGTTTCCTGTTGCACTATCAACTTTTTCCCACAAACCAGTTTCAAACCCGGATGTGTTTAATTGGTATAACCAAACATCTGTATTATTAACGTTATTAGTTTCAATGCTAATTACTTGATTAGTTGACGGTGTGTCAATTGTAAATGTTCCGTCTTCTAATAACCCTTGTTTAAAGTGCATAAAGAATCCAGTGTTTGAACTACCGAAACCTTTGTTATCATCTCTATAGATAAATCCTAAATTATTTCCTGCTAATGGTGGTTCTTCGATTATTTCATCAGATGTTAGTTCAGCTGAAACAACTTCAAACGGAATATTTTTCCCATCAATAACTTTTGAAAATCTATAGATCGGAAGATCAGTTGACGATCCGTTTAATTTATACTGTTGCGAAGATATATTGTTTACTTTAGCACTCTGTCTTGGGCGGCCAAATTTATTTGTTGACGGCAATGCTGCATTTAAAATTTTTGTAAATTGCTCGTACCAGTCAGGGTTAGTATTATCATTCCACAACACACTTTGACGACTAATATTTGATCCATTTGCATCTATAACATCTTCTGTAGTTTTAATTGACTCGACTTTTAATAAGCCACTTGCAGCTAAATTACGTTTTGCATTATAACTTAACAGCCTAGCTAATCTTAATATAGATTCCCTACGTTCTGCAAGCTCAAGAAAGTTTTCACGAGAATTTAGATCAATACGGAACGAAAGATTTTGACCTAAAAAACAAATCATATCAATTAACGCAAGATATTCAGATGACTCAATATAATCGTTAAAATCTTCTGGATAGTTTTCTCGTAGATAACTAATCATAGTTCGTCTTAGGTTATCAAAATCATAACTTTTAAAGTTTGCATTACGGAAAGATTGGTAAATTCTCTTCCAATCTTCAGCAACTAAAAGTCTGTTTTGTCTATCGGTTGATGACATATTCGTTCCTCATTTTAATTACTAATATTTATCGTATTAAGTTAAGTGCTATTATATTAATCCGTTGTTTTGATCAAATGTAAAACGTAGAGACTCTGTAATATTATACGGCAGATATGTAAGCGTTGTTTCAATTTGCAACCCATTTTCATAATCAGTTACAATTACTTCTTCTATTGTAACTCTAGTGTCATTTTGTAACACACGGTTTACATCATCTATAACTGCTTCTTTTAGCTCTTCAGTTAACGGCTCAAATAAGACATCCCAAATAATTGTTCCAAAATTAGGATCACTTAGTTTTTCTCCCTTACGTATATGAAAATGATTTATAATGTCTTGTTTTATAAGTGCAATATCGTTTAATCTGTAAGTTTTATTGTTAGGATTTATTGTGCTAAATCCTTTATACCAAGATTGTACAGATTGATCTGGAGTACTATTATTTTTAGTAACTTTTACTGTTTTGTATAAATTTTTCTGTGGCATTTTACTTCCTTAAACTGTACTATCTTCTGCACCAGCACTAATAGTTGATCCGTCTATAGGCACATCTAACTCTGCTGGTATTGCCCAGTTACGTCTAATAGTTAGTGTGTATTGACTGTTTGATTCAAATCTATAGTTTGATATTTTTGCATTGTCACCTTGGTTGCCGCCAAGCACTTTGAAACGTTTATTTTTTGTATCTACTTCCCAAACAAACCCTACATGGCCGCCGCCTCTAGTTTTTGATTTAAATACAACAACATCTCCTTTACGAATCTGTGATGTATTACGCCAAGCAACTTCTGCACCATAATTTTTGTATGCTTGCGAACTCATAGATTTTAAACCGCCTATTCCTGCTTCTTCTAAGGCCCAACTTACATAAGCAGCGCACCAAGCAAATGCCATAGAACTACTATCTCTTTCGTATGATTGATTACATACTCTATATGTTTGCAATATTCTTGGATTACCTGGATTACCTTTTTCAGTCCAATCCTGTGATAAACAATTTTGTAATAACGCCACAAGTCTTTCATATCCAGGATTTTGCGGAACAGGCCCTGTAACTTCTGCACCTGGAATAGTGCCTTGTTCTTGACCCGGAATGCCTCCTGATTCTATATCTTGTCTTCCACTTTGATTAGAATAAGATAAAAATTGTTGGTTAGTTACAACGTCTCCTTCGAGATTTTGTTCAAACTCACCGTCATAATTAAAACGCTGTGATTCTGTATTAGGAATCTCATCAGTGTAGATTGGAATGTTAGGACTTATAACTTCACTTGCTGGTATTACTACATTACACATTATCCAAATCCTCTATCATCTATAGGAGCATTATACCAAGTACTATCTGCATCAACTACTGCAAAGAATTGCTGATCATGATCTCTACCTAATTCATATCCTCGTTCAGTGCCAGCAATACAAAGTCTCATGTTACCTAATATGCCTCTTCCTTTATCTTTATATCTATCTTTCAAATATGCAGCACAAACATCACACGAAAGTTTAAAATTAGAAAGAAGTAATCCTGGATCATCTACAATATCAACACCAAATGGATTATTGTCTGTAATCGGTGCATTTGTTAATCCTGCAAGTTTTCCGTAACGCTCATAATTTCCTTTACCGGTTAGCTGAATAAGTCCTCTACCGAGATAGTTTCCTCCATCACCTTCTACATTATTGCCCATACCTGGTCCTATTGTACTTTGATAACCGTATACTAATTCAAAAAACTGGAATTTATCTTTTTTAATTTCAGTTAATTGTGAATCGCTTACAGTTCTTGATGCACTAAAAATACTACGTATTCTGTCATTACTTGTTCCGCTGTAACTTGATTCTTCAGTAGCATTAATTTGACTTTCAGTATTTGCACATGCAATAGCTGCTTTTACAAATTCTTCATTAAATCCTGCTATAGTTCTTAGTGAAGCTGCAAATATTCTTGCACGTTCTTTTTTGTCTGCAATTTCTTCAGGTGTACCAGTTGGTATTTGTGAGCCGCCTAATGTAGGTGAAGATGTAACACCGCCGGGTGTATTACTTGCTGCAATTGACCCGTTTGGTGCAACACTTCCAGCTACATTTGCTGCTGTTCCTAAAGGTGCATTTGTACCTGTAACATTACTATTTCTTAAAAATGTATCAGGAGTCTGTGGCGGATAACTATCTATAGGCGTTTTACCTGCTTCTGTATTTTCAGGAGTATACGCTGCTGGATTTAAGTTTTCATGTTCATACCATGGTTCGTGTCCAGGGCGACGAGTTGTCTGTAATGCTTGTTGTGGCGGAACTGGAACAACTGGAGATGCAGAATCTGCAATTTCTGCATCGCCTGCTATAGCTGCTGTGCCAGCTGCTGGTCCGTTTAAGTGTATTTCTGCACCAGTTTGTGTAATGTTTGCACTAGCTCGTAAATCTAAGCCGCCGCCGGCTGCTGTTACAAGTGCTGCTGTGCCGGCATGTATGTCTGTTTGCTCTCCGGACGATAATTTAGTGTTTGTTGCAGATTTGACATCTATAGCAGCATCCGAATTTACGATTAAATTACCAACTGCTTTAACATGTCCATCGCCATCAGTTGTAATTTTTAAACCAGCACAAGCATCTATATTCATATTACTAGTTGTACCTAAAAATAAATCTTTACTACTCTGTAAAGTCATCTGATCTTGCGAAATTAGGGTTGTACTTTGTTCACTATATAAAGATAAAGTACTTTGTGCATTTGCATTAAAACTTGTACCTGCACTAAAAGATGTATGTGTTCCTGTTTTTACATTTCGCTGATCGCCTGCAGATTCGCTATGATTTCTACCAACAACAGTATTCATATCTCGTATTGCAGTAAAATTAATATCTCTATCTGCGGTGAAATTTAAATCTTGCGCACTATGTACACTAATGCTATCTTGTGCATAGATGTCAATTTTACCGTTTGCTGTTAATTCTATCCAACTACTGCCACTACCATGAGATATGTAAACTAAATCTTCTGTATTATGAAGTAAAATTTGATGACCTGTTCTTGTACGTATTCTTGTAAGTTCATTTGCAGGTAAAGTTTTATCTCCACCTGATTCACCAGCACGTTGATTGGTATATTCCATAGGCGTATCTTTAGCCGGTCCTCTGCGTAACTGGGTTTCGTCACCGTCGTCCATTACAAAACTAGAACCGCCTAAACGATTTACAGGTATTGTAGCTTTGTGCTCTTTATCTCCGTATCTAACCTTAGGGGCGCCTGGTCTTTTGTCTAACGGCCCGGGTGTATTCCATCCATAAACATTAGATACTGCTCCTCGTCTAGCAGAAGTAGTACTAAGTCCTCGAACTTCGTCTTTATCTAATCCTTGATCAAACATTCTATTTGCATAATCAACGTTGACTGGTTTGTTATAAGCAGTTGGATGGTCACCTCTTGTTTCTAATAGTTTGTTAAATTCACCTACAGGTAATTTTGTACCTGTACTGTTGTAAGAAGTAGAAGCTCTACCGTCAGGAACCATAAAGTTCATATGTGTATCTTGTACACATCCTATCCAATATCCTTGATTAATTTTTCCTTCAGCAAATATTACAAGGACTTTTGTTCCAATGTCTGGCGGGACTGCCCAAAATCCGTAACTTTTTTGTGTAGCATTGTATTGATCTTTTTTGCCGCTTCCTGCAAGAGGACTAACTCCGTAAAACGGACTTAGATATTTTACCGTTACTAACTGTCCTGACTTTTCAGGACTATTTCCTGATGATGAACTTTTTAGTAATTCAACTTCTAAACCACCTCCGTAATACGGATCTAGATGACTTACTATAAGTGCTTCGTAAGGTCCAGCATTATGTAAATCAGGCGTCAGTGCTTTTTTATTACTGCGTTTATCTTTCATTAAAATCCTCGTATAATACCACGGTTAATATCTGCTAAACGATTATTAACATTTTCTGTTCGAGCTGTTTTTGCTAAAGCTACTTGTTCTTTAATTGTAGGGTTATCTTGTGCATTTGCTGCTGCCGGAGTTCCTGTTGCTCTACCTGTATTATCTAACACTGCGGATTGGCCGTTAAATTGTTTGTATACGCTTTGTCCTGTTGATCTTCCTTCTTGATTAATTCTACGTATGCATTCTAATTCTTGTGTAAATTTTCCGCCAGCCCATCTTGATTGAACTTTAATTACCTTATATAACCCACTAAACGGTTCTACAGGAACTGTATCTTCTGGAAAATCCATAAGTCCTGTATTATCATTATAATCAATTGGAGTTCTAAAATTTATAATAATATCAACTTCACTTCGTTGATAATCCATTTGTCCGTCTTGTGTAATATTTAATGTTCCAGGTCTACTATTATAATTTCCCATTCCGCTGTCAGACAGATAATAAGGATCTCCCATAATATTAAAAGTAATTGTAACTAAATCAACCCGGCTGTTTACTATACTATCATGGAAAGATCTAGCAACTCTAGTAGCAACGCTTTCATTGCTACCGCCTCCTATGTTACCAGTACCGTGTGTTCCTGTTCTACGTATACCGCCGCCGTTTTGGCCTGCAGAACCGCCTTGGCTAACTGTTGCTTGAGCTTCTCCGGTTGCACTTGTACTAGATTTTGTAGAAGTAACACTAGTTGCTGAAAGTGCATCACCGTCAGCACTTACTGCACTAAAAAATTGATTATTTAGATTAATTTCAAAATCTAATATATCATTATTTGCACCGGTATAGATATAATCATATTGTTTATTAGCAAGTTGTTTTAATCTTTCAAATCCTGGAGCAGTTTGTGTTGGACTAGAAATTGTTGCTAGATGTACTTTATATGGTACAACTTTATATACATAAATTTTTGGTGTTGTACCTGTTCGACGTTGTTCTTCAGCATCTGCTATCGGATATACTTCGGTTTCAATTTTAAACCAATCAACCATTCCAACAGAATCAGGACGAGGTTCGGCAAATTTTTTACCGTAATCACTAATAATTACAAGTTCTTCAATAATATCTTGTATTTTTGAACCTTTAGGAAACGTATAAGTTCTTAAATCATGACTTACACTCATTTTATCATTTTCAAATAATAATGTTTCTTCGTTATAAGTTAAACCTGCTTTATTTAAAGGATGATTTCCTGGAACATCAATACTATCTGCAAGTGTAGATTTACCAATACTATTAACATTGCCACCTATATTCTCTTTTAATTTTCCCGATATGTTTGATTTACGTGCAATATATTCTTTTGAGCTTTGAGTAACTGCTGCTCTATTAGTTGAATTTCCGATTCCAATGCCTAAATCTCCAATATTAAATCTAGGTACACTAGGAGCATTGCCGTTTTGTGTCATATCATAAAGTACACTCTGTATATTACCTCTGCTATCTGCTGATCCTGCGCTACCGCTGGTAGATGCAACATCTTCAGGAAAAATAATTACAAATTCACTAGGTCTAGCTCCTTGTCCTACTTGAATTTGTTCTAACAGTTGTGAATTAATTGTAGCAGATAAACTTTGGGGACCTGACTCTAAAATTTCATCTAATGTAGATCCTGTTAATTCGACATCATTAGTCATTGTTTGTATTGCATTAGTAAGACTAATTTCATTATACGGAACTGCGGTGACATCATATACAGTGCCGCCGCCAGTAACATTCATATCCATGTTTACTATTTTAAGAGGAAAAAATCTTTTACTTACACTACCAATAAAATTGCCATCTTCATCTTGACCTAAAAATTCTAAAGTAAGCAATAGAGGAGTTTCGAGATAATTTCTATATTCTTCAGCAGCAGCAATTTGTAGAGTTTGTAAAAATAAACCCATGCTATACGGTTCCATTACTTTAAACTGAATGTTAGTAGCATTTGTAGCTCGCTGAGAAGTAGTTGGTGCAATAATTGCTTCAATGTCTATATCATCTATAAAGTATTCTAATCTTCCAGATTCGCCTTCATATGCAGTTATAGCTTTTGTTGCTGCTAATCCTCCGCCACTTTGTAATATTGTCTTTACACTTTGACCTGCTCTATAAGTTTTTTCAGGATATGCCATTTGAGTACTTGATAATACTGCTAAAGTAAATTTAAATGTTCCGTTTGAAAATTGTTCTAATTCGTTAGATTGTTTACCCGTGGTACCTATACTACTACTAAACTGCGGTATTATAGATTGTTCATATTCGCCGTCATTAAATTCTCGTGCTGTTTGATTGAGCTCGTTTGTTCTGCCTGCAACATACGCTTTGATAATATCGTCACTTGATACCATGCTATAATCCTAAAAGTTCACGTAAAGATGGTCCGTTTAGTAAGTATATTTGTGTGCCTGCTTTAAAATCAAAAACAGGATCGATTAATATATCCATATTTCGCTGTGCAAACACCCACCATAATTTATGATTATTATATATGTAATTTGCAGCTAGATCAGGACGTTGGTGAAATATTGGTTCAATAGTATATAACACATCACTTGTTGTTTTTGGCACTGGTCTGACTTGTAACAAATCTAAATAATTTTCTGTATACGGAGTTGCTGCATAAGGACTAGATGAATTGTACGCCATTACATGAATCCTCCACCTGTTTTAAGATAGCCGCCACTTATAAACTTATCTAGACTAAATTGCTCTACCTTACGTCTACTATATTGCGGTACTAATGTAAGTGCAATTTGACACTTAACAGGTACAAATGTTTTTCCACCGCCGCCAAATGTTGTTTCAATATAATCAACATCAGACGGTAAGTCAATCATAAATGTTTGTAATAATACTGGAATATTATTGAACACAAATTGCCCGTATCCGTTTAATTTTAATAAAGGTGGTGGGTTACCTTGGTTAGATGTTTCGCCGTATGCCATTTTTGTTGCACTTCTTAAAAAGTGCATCACAGCAACCCAATATTCTGCGTCAGCTTCTGTCTGTTGAACAAAGTCTCCTGTGATTGTCATTTGATCAACTTGGCTATTTTGATAAGCATAAAATGGATAATTACTATGTACAGGATGCATTGCATCATAATTTGCTGTATGATTAACAATAACTGTAGGAGTATAAGGAAAAACTACACCACCGGTAATAGATAACGGCGCCATTATATCAGTATAAGATCCTTTCTTATATCCAAGTTTAACACGCCAATCAGAATTATAACCTGACCAAACTGCATTAGAAGTTGTGCGTTGCTGCATAACACCGTCTCTTGGTGCTGACGACATTCTTCCGTATTCTATAAATTCACTTATTTCTTTGCCATTTTGATCAGACGCTTGGTAAGATCTAGTACTTCTAGTGGTCATAATAATAAACTCCTATACTACTATTTAGTTGACAAAATTAAGTATGTATATTATAATATATAGTAAATACAATCTAGTTAGGAACTATAAATGAGAAGACAGAATTATCTAAACAACAAAGATATGCTAAAAGAAATACACAAATCAAAGATGAGTTTTTGTAGTTATTTAGAAAAAGATTATGCACAATTTGACATCATTTTACCCGGAATTGAAAAAATCAATGTTAGAACTATTGCAGAAGCAAAACGCAATAAAGCAAAACGTTTGGGCAATGCTGATTACGAAGCACGTAAACTAGCTGGAGAAAAAGTAAAACAAGCCGAATGTGAGATCGATTATAGAAAAATTACAAAAGAAGAATTAATATTTCGTATTATGACATTTGATCATATACCCGACGAACCTGGAAGGAAAAAAACTCCTAAAACAATTGCAGATACAAAAACAAAATTAAACTTCCCTCCCTTTCAACATTATAAATTTAATGATCAAGGAGAATTATACTGTGTAGGTAAAAGTCATTGGGTTGGTGCTATGGGAAACGGTTATTTTAGTAAAGATCATGGAAAAGCAACAAATAACCTTGCATTGATGTGGATGAAATTGTGTGAACGATATGCAACAAGGGGAAATGTACGTGGTTATACATATAACGACGAAATGCGAGGACAAGCAATTTTACAACTGGCACAAATTGGTTTACAGTTTGATGAGTCAAAATCTAACAATCCATTCGCTTATTACACAGCCGCCGTTACAAACTCATTTGTCCGAGTTATTAATATTGAAAAACGAAATCAAAACATCAGAGACGACATCTTAGAACAAAACGGATTAGATCCTAGTTATACTAGACAACATGCAGGAGAATGGGAAGCTTCTGTAAAACGAGAGCAAGGTATCAAATAAACCTCTTGACTAATCATACATAATCGTATATAATTGTATATGTAATCGTATATAAAAGGATTTTCATTTGTTTAAAAAAGCAGCAGTCTTTACAGACATTCATTTTGGATTAAAAGGCAACAGTCGTGTACATAATGACGACTGTGAAGCTTTTATAGACTGGTTTATAGAACAAGCACAAGCTGCTGGTTGTGAAACTGGTATCTTCTGTGGAGATTGGCACCACAATAGAAATGCACTTAATCTTACTACAATGGATGCAACAATACGTTGTATGGAAAAATTAGGTGCTGCATTTGAGAAGTTTTACTTCTTTGATGGCAATCACGACTTATACTACAAAGACAAACGTGATGTAAATTCAACAGCATTTGCACAATATATTCCTGGTATTACATTTATTGACGAGATTACTACTATCGACGATGTAACTCTTGTTCCGTGGTTAGTAGGCGAGGAATGGAAGAAACTTAAAGAAATTGATAGTAAGTATATATTCGGTCATTTTGAACTTCCTAGCTTTTATATGAATGCAATGGTTCAGATGCCCGATCACGGTGAACTTAGAGCCGAAGACTTTGCTAATCAATCTTATGTGTTTAGTGGTCACTTCCACAAACGTCAACAACAAGGCGTAGTACACTACTTAGGTAATGCATTTCCACACAACTATGCTGATGCATGGGACGATGAACGTGGCATGATGATACTCGATAAAGAAAACAATGCTGAACCTGTATATATAAACTGGCTAGATTGTCCTAAGTATAGAACTACAACGCTTAGTCGATTACTTGATCCTAATCAAAATATTATAAAAAATAATATGTATTTGCGTGTTACTATTGATGTGCCTATTTCATATGAAGAAGCAAGTTTTATTAAAGAAACTTATATTAGTCAATATAAGTGCAGAGAAATTACACTTATACCGCAAAAACAAATTGAAGAAATAACAACCGAATTAGATATATCAACATTTGAAAGTGTTGACGAAATTGTATCTAAAGAAATATCAGCTATTGATAGTGATAGCTTTAATAAGAAACTTCTATTGGACATCTATAACGAATTATGATACGTATTAAAGATTTAACCGTAAAGAATTTTATGAGTGTTGGTAATCAAACTCAAGCAGTTGATTTTGATAAGGAACAACTAACTCTTGTATTAGGTGAAAACTTAGACCAAGGCGGCGACGATACAGGATCACGCAACGGCACAGGTAAGACAACAATCATTAATGCTTTGTCATATGCGCTGTATGGTACAGCACTTACAAACATCAAACGCAACAACTTGATCAATAAAACTAATTCAAAAGGCATGTTAGTTACATTACATTTTGAAAAAGACGGCCAAGATTATAGAATAGAAAGAGGCAGATCGCCTAATATTCTTAAGTTCTATATAAACGACCAAGAACAAGAAATGATAGACGAGTCACAAGGTGATTCACGCAAGACACAAGAACATATCAATAATCTTCTTAATATGAGTCACGACATGTTTAAGCACATTGTTGCATTGAACACATATACAGAACCGTTTTTAAGTATGCGTCAAAATGATCAACGTGCTATCATCGAACAATTATTAGGTATAACTATCCTAAGTGAAAAAGCCGAAGTGCTAAAAGAACAAATACGCACTACTAAAGATGCTATTACTGAAGAAACTCTAAAAATAGAAGCTATACAATCTGCAAATAGTAAAATTGAAAGTACTATTACTAGTCTAAAAAATACACAAAAAGCATGGTTATCAAAAAGACGCACAGATAGCGATAATTTATTATCTGCAATCGACGAATTAGAACATTTAAACATTGATATTGAGTTAGAGTCGCACGAAAAACTTTCTAATTGGAATGAACATAATAATGCTATTTTGGCTCTTAGAAAAGAATTAAGCACATTAGAGCCTGCACTATTACGTGCTAACAAGAGTGTTGAAAAGGCGTCTAAAGATATCGCAGATTTAGAAGATGCTGTTTGTTATACGTGTGGGCAAGAACTACATGCAGACAAAAAAGCAGAAATTGCAGAACGCAAGAACAAAGAACTTGCAGATGCACTAGCATATCAGACAGAAGTTTCAGATAAAGTAGTTCAAGTAATGAAAACGCTTGAAGAGATCGGCGATATCAACAGCAAGCCTACTACATTCTATGATACTGCAAAAGAAGCATACGAACATAGACAAAATGTTGATAGTTTAAAAACTGCTCTTACTAATAAACAGGACGAAATTGATCCGTATCAAACACAAATTGATGATTTAAGCAGTTCGGCTCTTGTTGAAGTTAATTGGAATATAGTTAACGAACTAACAAATCTAAAAGAACATCAAGAGTTTTTACAAAAATTACTTACAAATAAAGATAGTTTTATTCGTAAGAAAATTATTGATCAGAATCTAGCATATTTAAATAATCGACTTACATATTATCTTGACAAACTAGGATTGCCACATCAAGTTGTGTTTATGAATGACTTAAATGTTGAAATTACACAACTAGGTCAAGACTTAGACTTTGATAACTTGAGCAGAGGAGAACGTAACAGACTTATCCTTGGCATGAGTTTTGCATTTAGAGATGTTTGGGAAAGTTTATATCAAAATATCAACTTGTTGTTTATTGATGAATTAATCGATAGTGGCATGGACACAGCAGGTGTTGAAGGATCACTAGCAGTTCTTAAAAAGATGGGCAGAGAACGGAATAAAAATGTTTATTTAATTTCACATAAGGATGAATTAGTTGGACGAGTAAATCACGTTATGAAGGTTGTTAAAGAAAATGGATTTACAAGTTATGCTAATGATATAGATATTATAGAATGAGCGATGTACACGATAAATTAGTAGAAGCATATCTACAATACTTTAAAGCTAACGAAAAATTTGAAGCTCGAAATAGTGTTAGAACACACAGAGAAAGCAGAAAATTCTTGCGTGAAATTAGAATGTATGCTAAACTAAGAGCAGATGAAATACATATAAAGCATAATACTACTAGAGTTCGAAAAGGCAATTAATTTTTAGTGTTTGCTATAAGTAGCATATGCACTGGACTTACAAAGGCAAAAAAATTACAGAAATACCAGACGAGTACGAAGGATTCGTTTATCTAATAACGAATAAAAAAACTGGTCAGAAATACATAGGCAAAAAACTAGCAAAATTTAAAACTACTAAGCCACCTCTAAAAGGCAAGAAGAATAAAAGACGCGGCACTAAAGAAAGCGATTGGCGGACTTACTGGGGTTCTAGTGATAGGCTAAACGCAGATGTAGCAAAACTAGGCGAAAAGAATTTTACAAGAGAAATATTATACCTATGTAAAGGTAGAGGCGAAATGTCCTACATAGAGGCAAGAGAACAGTTTGATCGTAGAGTACTTGAAACAGATGAATACTATAACGGTATTATTAATGTTAGAGTCGGCGGATCAGACAAACTCAAACAGGCATTGCTAGAACAACACATCCAGGCAAAACAATCCAACACATAAGGTTGGCGGGCCAGTTCGAAAATACCGCTGTGGAAAAAGCTACCGTATAGGAGCACACGTAACATATTGAGCGGCGTCTGGTAATAAGGCGTTTGATTGATATAGATTGATTGTTGGCAGTTGAAAACACAAACACAGTACATAAAAACTCTTTAGCAATAGGAACGAAGCGAGAGGTAGTTG
>Ga0209602_1000654_pt1 | contig 32763 bp, 23 predicted proteins | sample COGITO_mtgs_1205_3_FD_184810 | JGI IMG/M metagenome (GOLD analysis project Ga0209602, IMG submission 184810) | Pelagic marine microbial communities from North Sea - COGITO_mtgs_120524 (SPAdes) (version 2) | ecosystem: Environmental > Aquatic > Marine > Epipelagic ...
GGGTATTTTCAGTTCTACGTAAACAATACAAACGATGCTTCAGATTATAATGTAACCCCAGACGGTACTAAAATCTTAACATTAGCAGCTGATGGTACATCAACATTTACTGCAGGCAACGTAGGTATTGGAACTACTAGTCCAGCAGCTAAGTTGCATATAAAGATAAATGATTCTGGTGCTACTCCTATATCTCAACAACACTTAGTATTAGAACATAACTCAGCAACTGGATTAGGTATATTAACAACATCATCCACTTCTGGATATATTTTCTTTGGAGATGAAAATGATGCTCAACGTGGGTATATTTCATATAATCATCCTACTGATGATATGACTTTTAAAGTAGCTGGGTCTGAAAGGATGCGTATCATTAATAACGGCAACGTAGGTATTGGGACTACTAGTCCAGCCCATCCCTTGCACGTAAACGGTGCGGCTAGACTACAGGGGGCATTAGAAGTAAACTATGGGGTAAGCACTGCTGATGCAGCAATTAACGTAGGTGTATCTAGGACAGATAGCGGCTATGCTTACTTAGATTTAATTGGAGACACAACATACACCGATTATGGGTTAAGAGTAATCAGAGGAAACTCTGGAGCAAACGCCTCTTCTCAAATAAATCATAGAGGAACAGGAGATTTTGAATTTCGTGCGTTAGAGGCAGCGAATATTACATTTGATACTAACGCTACTGAAAGAATGCGTATTACTTCAGCAGGTAACGTAGGTATTGGAACTGCTAGTCCGACTTCACAGTTTACCATCTCTGACCCAACTGCACCAACACTAGAGTTTAACCGTCAGGGTTCAACTGCTAATGGGTGGATAAAAACAACAGATAGTTCTCAAAACGTAGAAGCTGCTATTCAAATGTACGGAAACGAAGTGCGTTTGTTTACAAATGGAGAAAGTAACCAGAGAATGATGATAGACGCTTCTGGCAACGTTGGTATCGGGACGACAGCGCCTGTAAGTTTAGTACACGCAAGCAATGGAAATTATAGGGTTTCTAATGAGACTGCTGCAACTTTTAGGGGTTATGTTTTTGGAGCAACTGCGGGCGACTCTACGGAATATAGTTACTTAAAATGGGAGCCTCAAGGAGGAGAATTGAGACTATGGAATAATCCGGCAGCATTTGGTGGATTTTTTAGTATTTATACAAACGCTGTAGAACGCTTACGCATCACCAGCGCAGGCAACATAGGTATTGGTACTACTGCACCAAATCATAAACTTGATGTTTCGGGTGTTATTATGGGTAGAAGTGGTATTTCTACTTACGGATACCATAGAACAATTCCGGTATATTCTTATAGCAACGGAATTCTTATAGCTACTAATATCGCTACTTCTGACAATAATATGATTCAGTTAGAAGTTAGCGGAAATACATATTCAAACGGTACTCCTTTAAAAGCTCAATATCAGTGTTATAACTACACCAGTAGTGGAACATTTATTAGAAACTACGGCATTTCAACTCATCCAGAATTAGAGGTAGATGTTTTTCATTACAATGGATACGTTTACTTTTGGATGGAGCAGGTAAGCGATTTTAATACATTAACGTTTGAATTGTATTCTGGACTGTACAGTGATAGAAGAATAACTCAAACAAGCAACTCTGCTAAACCAACAACCGGAGTAACTAATAGTGTAACTATTGTTCCTAAGTCTTGGTGGCACAGTGGAAATGATGGTACTGGTAGCGGATTAGATGCTGACTTACTAGATGGATTAGAAGCAACAGCTTTTGCAACTGCAGCACAAGGAACTAAAGCAGATACTGCACACGGATGGGGTGACCATTCTACTGAAGGATATGCACCTTTAGCTTCACCTGCTTTAACCGGTACACCAACAGCACCAACAGCAGGATCTACTACAAACAACACACAGCTTGCTACAACAGCTTTTGTACAAACTGCGGTATCAAACCTTGTTGACTCTGCTCCAGGTACGTTAGACACGCTTAATGAGCTTGCAGCTGCATTAGGTGACGATGCTAACTTTAGTACTACAATGACTACAGCATTGGGTAATAGATTACGTATTGATACTAATGCTCAAGGTCTAAACGCAACTCAACAAGCTAATGGTCGTACTAACCTAGGGCTGGGTACGGCTGCTACTTCGGCATCAACAGACTTTGTTTCAGCAACTGCTGATGATACAATGGCTGGAAAGTTAACTATTCAGAAAGTTTCTTCAAGTGTAAGTCAAGGTTCGTTTAGTCATTCAAATGCTCATTTAGATTTATACAATAGTTGGGAATCTAATACAGACCAAAAGGGTTCTATAATTACGTTTACCGACAATTATTACGATGGAAGTAATTACATTAAAACCACAAGAGCAGCAATAAAAGGAGGAACTGACACTGTAGGTAATACTGCTGATGGTTATTTAGAGTTTTACACAGACTCTGCTGGAGCTAATTCTCCAAGTCTTGCATTAAGGTTAGATAGAAATCAAAACGCTACTTTCTCTGGAACTATAACAGCCACTGGAGGAAACTCTACTAACTGGAACACAGCTTACGGCTGGGGCAATCACGGATCAGCTGGATACATAACATCGCAACGTGCTATAAGCAGTACTCCTACAGATGGTGCTACCACAACAGCTATAAGTTCTGATTGGGCGTTTGATAATGTTAAGACTGCTGTGCCTGCTAATGCTGTGTTTACAGATACAGTGAATACTTTTGATGGTGCATATACTTCTTTGACTGGGCTGCCAACATTAGGAACTGCAGCTGCAACTGCTTCTACTGACTTTGCAACTGCTGCTCAAGGAACAAAGGCTGACAATGCCTTACCAATTTCAGCTGGTTCAACAAAACCTTTGAGTGACAATCTTCATTTTAGCGCAGCTGCTTCATATATATTTGGCGGTGACGATGAGATATTAGCAGGACAAGATGGTAGTGCATATTACTACGCAACAGGTAATGGTCAAAATTTAACAAAGCCTGTTTTTATCGGTGACAATAACGCATATATCAGATTTAATTCTGGTAATTCAGAAAAGATGCGTATTACAAATGCGGGCAACGTTGGTATTGGCACTACTGGTCCTGCTAAAAGGCTATCTGTAGAAACAAGCGATACTGCTACATATGACCCTACAATCAACGCTTCTGAGATTAGTGTATCTAGAAAGAACAGTAGCAATACAGCAGGTCAGGTAGCTGCAATCAGTCTTAATGCAACCGGTTGGTCAGGACAAACTACGGGTGTAGTAGTCCTTAATGCTATAGCACGTCAAGGAAACTTTAGTAATGCAGACTTTGCCATTCAGAACAGAGTTGGTGGGAGTTTTGTAGAAACATTTAGAATTACTACATACGGTAATGTAGGGATTGGTACTGATACTCCAGACGACAATATAAATACTGGGACTTATTTTAAACCAGATAGTGGTGGTAGATTCTTAACAGTAAAGGACAGTTCAGGTTCTTTTATAATGTTAGAAAGCAGTACAACCACAGATGATGACCAAATAGGTGGGATATACTTTAACAACACAGTCGGTCAAGCAGATGCTCACGTACACGTAGCGGGGATTGATGCTATTCTACACAAACACGGTACAAATGATGCACTTAGTGGTGGAGATTTAAGATTCTTTACTAAGCCCTCTGGAAGCGGGATAAACGGTCCTAGGATGGTTATTTTGCAGAATGGCAACGTAGGTATTGGGACGACTAATCCTGGTAAGAAATTGGATGTAAACGGAGAAGCAAGAGTAAATAGTATTTTAACTTTAAACAGAGCAAGTGCAGCTAGTTTAAAATTTTCCAGAGGTAGTGACTTTTATTTAGGCATAGATGATTCAGGGAATTTAAACTTTTTAAACAACGCAGCTTCTAGTTTAGGTGTTTGGCAAAATACAGGTAACGTAGGAATTGGAACTACTAGTCCTTCTACAAAACTACACATAGATAGTGTTGATGGTAGTTCAAACAGAACCTCTCCGTTTAATGTATTGACAATAGAAGCAGAAAGTGGTACACTACCTTATACTGGTTTCGGTGGTGGTATTGTATTTAAGAACAGAACCTACACCTACGGAATGCTGACCTCAGCTAGAATACGTAGTGTTATAGATGCTGACTCTGCATCAAATAGAGGAGCTGGACTAACTTTTGAAACTACTGATGTAAATCAAAACTACATTAGCGCTATTTCTCTGAAGTACAACGGGGCTATACAGTTCCCACAGTACGGAGCAGGCTTCCTAGTAACAGACGCAAATGGTAATATATCTTCAGATACTAATACCTACCTAACATCCGTAGCATTCTCAGACTTAACAACCACACCAACTACAATAGCTGGTTATGGAATTACTGATGCACTACAGATAGGAACTACAGCAACAACAGCTTTAGCCGGTGATACTTCTATACCTGCAAGCGGTACTGATTTTGATCCTGTAGGTACAGATAATAGTACCGATGTAACTTTAGATACCAGCTCTTACGATTACCTTTCTATAAGTGGTCAAGAGATTACGTTAGGGCAGATTGATTACGATGCTGATATAACTAACCTACCTACACTTGGTACAGCTGCTGCGGCAGATACAGGTGACTTTGCAAGTGCGACTCAAGGGGCTACTGCTGATTCAGCGTTACAACCAGCAGACATAATTACCTTTGCTGGTGATGGTGAAGGTCTTGTGCCAGACGGAACTTCAGCTGATGCTTCTAAATTCCTAAACGGAGATGCTGGATGGACAGTACCTACAAATACTGTAACAAGTGTAGGTGTATCTGGAGATTTATCTACTGGAAATATAACTCTTGCAGGAAGCGGTGATGTTACCGTAACTAAAAGCGGTGGTACTATTACAATTGATTGCAGCGATACAGATACGCAGTATACAGCAGGAGCTGGTTTAGATTTAACTGGAACTTCATTCTCTATAGAGGCTGACTTGTCTTCAGATGTGCATACGATAGGTCGTGATGCAGATGACAAGTATGTAGTCAACACTACAAACCACGCTTGGTACTTGGATGGTGTGTTAGATATGCGCCTTGCAAACAACGGTACTCTTGATGTAGACGGTGATGTTGTTGCTTTCTCTACTGTTACAAACTCTGACCGCAGATTAAAGACGGACATAGAGACTATTGAGAACGCTTCTGAGAAGGTTTCTAAGTTGCGTGGTGTATCTTACACTTGGGATCACGGTAAGCGCAAAGGACAGCGTGATATAGGTTTGATTGCTCAAGAGGTTGAAGAGGTTGTACCAGAGGTAGTAAGCGAAGGTCAGCTACTAGACGGAACAACAGCTAAACGAGTAGACTACGCTAAACTAGTTGGTTTACTTATTGAGTCCAACAAAGAGTTACAAGCTCAGGTTAATGAACTAAAAGATAGATTAGATGGCATTACAAAGTAGTGGACAAATAAAAATATCAGAAATAAAAGCAGAGTTAGGGTCTTCAAGCAACAGCTTGAGGGCGTTATCTGCTGCCGCTAATCTAAGTGTACCAGATGCAATGTCTGAGTTCTACGGATTCTCTGCCGCTAAATATTACTGGGATTTGAGTAATGATATTAAGTGGGACTCTGCTACAGACAAACCACTACAGACTGCTGAAGAAAGTTTTGCTATGTCATTATGGATTAGACCGCAATGGACTGCTACAGATTTAAACTTAATAATTTTTGATTTAACACCTTCTGGTACAACGTCAACAGCAAACCGATTCTTCCTTCAATACGACTACGGCTTAAACAGATTTATAGCAAGATACAGAAGCGATTCTCAAAACTTTGATAGACAGCTTGCCTTGCACGACAATAACTCAGCAACAGGAACAGGAACGAGTAGTTCTAACAATTGGACTGCTTCTAACAGAGGTAATGCAAACTCAGACGGATTTGTACATCTGTTTTTAACTTACAACGCCCCAGAACAAAGCCCTACAAATGCTTTTAAAATTTACTGGAACAACGTAGAGCTTACTTCAACAGCTGCGACAAGCACAGGGGCTAAAGACACAATGTCTTTAGACGAGCTTACATTCTGTGGTAACGACCACAACACTGGTGGTAGTAGAATTGCTGACTACATGTATATGCATATGTGGGATAGCATACCTACAGCTGCTAATATTACATCTATGTATAATAGTGGTGACCCTATATCTGCATCAGACGCAGGTGTAACATCAAATCTAATCTTTGGAGATACCTCTGAGTCTGTACCTTCTGTTAATGCTGCTGATGACAGCGGGAACTATGACTTTGCTTCTGCTAATAGTCAGTCTGTAGTATCCTTATAAATTATTATCTTTGTAACGTTATAACAAAAACATTTATAAATGGCAAACACTTATTCTTGGGACTGTCGCACAGTAGATGCGTACCCAACACACACAGACGAGAACGGAGTAACCGAATCTCAAGTAGTTTACAATGTACACTGGCGTGTAACAGGAACAGACGGAACGCATAGCGCTACCTCTATTGGTACACAAACTCTAGAGACAGCTGACCTCTCAGGCTTTACAGCTTTTGATGCAGTAACTCACGAGGATATGATTGCTTGGACTCAAGCAGCGTTAGGTGCAGAACGTGTAACTGAACTAGAGGTTTCTTTAGATTCTCAAATTGCAGAATTGGCAGTACCTTCGTCTGTAACTCTTACAATTGCAGAAGCTGTAGAACCTGTTGAAGCTCCTGCTGAAGAACCGACTGCCGAATAGTCAGTTGATTAGATATTTGCATTATCTTTGTATAAGTTAATTAACTTAAATATTTAAAGATTATGGCTAACAAGGCTAAACTTACCGAAGAAGAATTGAAAGCAGTACAAACTGCTGTTTCTAATCTTAACCAAGCGAAAACTATCCTTGGTGATGTAACTAATCAAGCATACAAAGCACAGCTACAAGTTAACTCTATGGAGGAAGCTATGGGTGCTGCTCAAAAAGAGCTTGAAGATAAGTACGGATCTATTACTGTTGACCTTACCACAGGTGAGTACGAAGAGGTAGTAGAAGAAGCTGAAACGGTAGAAGAGTAAGACTCGCTTACACTATACTGATTACGAGAGGGTTACAGAAATGTAGCCCTCTTTTTTTATATCTTTGCTAAATGAAAGCGAAGAAGAAAGACTCACGTTTGAAAAGTGCAGGGGTATCTGGTTACAATAAGCCTAAGCGTACACCTAGCCACCCTAAAAAGTCACACGTTGTAGTGGCTAAAGTCGGAGATAAGGTTAAGACTATACGTTTTGGAGAGCAAGGCGCAAGCACTGCTGGTAAGCCTAAGTCTGGTGAGTCAGATCGTATGAAGAAGAAACGTGCATCATTTAAAGCACGTCATCGCAAGAATATAGCTAAAGGTAAAATGTCCGCAGCATACTGGGCTAATAAGGTTAAATGGTAATGAACGAAACCGATATCAGACTACTAATACTCAACGCTACTACATTTACTGTAAGTATGTCACAAATAGAAACAACACTAAAGCTGTTGTTATTAATAATATCAATAGGATACACAGCACAGCGTTGGTACTTTCTACGCAAAAATATAGACGAATGATACACAAATGGACTTCAGTTAGAGCAGTATACTTATTAATGTCTGCTGTTTTGTTTTTAGGATTAACCCTTCAGTCTTGGTGGGTTGTTGTCTTTGTAATCGCTATGCTTAACGTAGGGGTGTGGACTAAGTTTTGTCCAAGCAAATGGTTCTTTGAAAAAATAGGATTCCGCAACACAGAATTGTAATGAATGCTCTTGACGGCATCTCAAAAAGGTCAATTGTATGCTTGATTTGCTCCATACTAATTATGCTAACCTTTTTTGTATTTAAGACTCTCGTAGTATTTAAATACATACATCACTCCACATTTACACATTACTTTGAATGGCTATCTGTAATAGCCTTTATGCCACCTTTCTTTATGGTGGTACAAGAGTTCTTGCAAAACAAGGCTAAAATTAAAGACGACCTAAGTAAAAAAAATATCTACTTAGAACACGCTGCTAAAATTATACGTCACGATATGCATAGCGGTATCAATACCTACTTACCAAGAGGTATCAAATCACTGAACCGTAGGCTTACAGATAAGAACATTAAAGACTTGCGTATTAGCGCACCTTTAAAACTTATTAAAGACGGCTTACACCACGCTCAGAAGGTGTATGCTGGCGTGTATGAGTTTACCAACTTAGTAAAAGAGAATGCACAGCTAAACAAATCTCCGCACAACATAATAGAAATACTAACAGACTACTTAAAGCTCACTGCTTACAAAAATCAAGTAGTATTATCAGATAACTTACCAGACGTATTAGATGTTAATGAGGCATTGTTTTGTACTGCGTTAGATAACTTTATTAGGAATGGATTAAAATACAACGACAGTGGAACTAAGTGGGTAAAAATATACCACGAAGGCAGTTACCATACAGGTTCTTATCTTGTTGTAGAAGACAACGGCAGAGGCTTAACAGCTGAAGAGTTTATAATCCTATCGAAGCCTTACACCAGAAAAGAAAACCAGAAAGAAGCTGGGACTGGACTTGGTTTAAACATTTCTATAGAGATTCTAAAAGAACACGGATACAGCGTGTCTGCTAAAAAAACAGGTAACGGTACAAAAATATATATAAAGTTATGATTGACACATTAATGCTCATAGACGATGAAAACCTCTTCCACCTTGTGTTTGAAGATGCTTGTTCTATGTTGGACATTGCTCTATCTATAGAGTCATTAGACAGCTCTGATGAGGCTGACAGAAAATTTAAAGCTTGGTTTCCAGACGACCCAGACCACGAGCGTCCACAATGTGTATTCGTAGACTTAAACATCATTGGCTCTTCTTTTGATGGTATCGAGATGATACGAAAGATAAATACAGAATACGGAAACGGATGTGTTATAGGAATTATATCGAGTAGCTCCGACCAAGAAGAGATTGATAAAGCTAAAGCTGTAGGCGCTCAGTTCTGGATTATTAAGTCTGATGACATAGAACCACGACTTGAGGAATTCCACAAAGACTACGAAGGTTACGTAAGTAAAACAAATCCGTTTAAGGTTTATAGATGATAAGCTCTAAGGACACTATAAAGCAAGCCATCCAAAAGGCAGCAAAGAAAAAAGTTTACATAGAAGGAAACTTTGTAAAGCTGTTGGGAGATACTTCTGATGAGGAGGTAAAGGCTTATATAGAGGAGTGTAAAAGAAGAGATTTAGCACAGAGAAGAAAACGCTTAGATATAACCAAACAGGTTCAGAAACAAAATAAAGAACTGGAGGAAGCAGCAGTAATAAAAGGAGCACTTGTCATAGAGCTACAAAACGAAAAGAATGAAGCCGAGAGGTTGCGTGATGAAGCTGTAGAAGATCTAGATATGATGCAGAAGCGCACTCAGTTTGAACTAATAGGAACTATTGTTAAAGTCGCTCTGTATGTAATTGTAGGTGTTGGAGTGCTAACTACCGTTATGTATGCTTGGGCTATGACCTCTGGTACAGATACACAAATTATAGGAAGTACTTGGTCCAATATGTTTGGTATACTGCTTACAAACGCATTTAGTATTGTTGGTACGATAATGGGTGTCAAGTACGCAACAGACAAGGACTAAATTACATATTGATAAAAGTGTTAATTTTGTAACATAATTAAATTTAATGAACATGGAAAATAAACAAGAAGCTGAAATTGAAAATCAACTTGGCGATGCCGGGTTTAGCTTTTCTGATACAATGCCAGAAGGAACAGAGTCTGCTCCTCCACCAGTGCCAGATAGCTTTGATATAGATTTAAGTAGTGCCCCAGCAGCTGAGGAACAGCAAGTAGAACAGGAGCCTGTTCAACAATCTGAGCCAGTTGCAGAGGAGCAAGCTACTGAGCCGGTAGTAGAGCCTACTGGCGAAAGTTCTTTAAATACAGAAACACCCGTTGCAGAAGAGCCATCTCTTGATGAGTCTGCTGTATCTCGTTACGTCAGCGAAAAGCTTGGCTTAGAGATAGAGAGTCTTGATCAATTGTCAGCTTTTCTACAACAAACACAACAGCAACAAGAATCTACAATTGACGAGCGAGTTAAGGTTATCGCAGACTTTGTAGAGCAGACAGGTCGCAACCCAGAAGATTGGTTTAGATACCAGGCTTTAAATCCGTCCGAAATGGATGATATGACAGCCATTCGTGTATCTATGTCAAACGAATATCCAAACCTTAGTGGTGAGGAGATTGATATGCTTGTAGGCTCAAAGTATAAACTTGACGAAGATTATCACTCAGAAGACGAGGTTAAACTTAGCAAGCTACAATTGAAGATTGATGCTGATAAAGCTAGAACAGGAATTGATCAGATTCGTTCTCAATTTACTGCTCCAGCAAAACAAAAAGATGAAGCTGTTCAGTCACCTATTGACGACCGTTGGATTCAGAATATGCAAGAACAAACCAACAACCTAGATGCTGTTACTTTTGAGTTAGCAGATGGTAAGGAGTTTGAGTTCGGTATTAATGATTCTTACAGAAATCAATTGATTGACAAGAACCGCAACATTGAATCGTTCTTTGACCAGTACATTAGCCAAGAAGGACAATGGGACTACGATAAGTTCAACATTCATCAAACGCTGATTGATAACATTGATGCGATAGCAAAATCATTGTATCAGCAAGGTATGAGTGACGGACAGCGTAGAGTCGTTAACGAGGCGGCAAATGTTAAGTCAGAAGCACCGGCAGTAGGTACGGCACAACCTACAGACAATGTCTCACAGCAACTCTTAGATGCGTTGGGTGTAGATAAAACTTTGAAATTTTTCTAAAACATAAAAACTTTAAATAATGAGTTTAAAAGCAAGTCAGCCATCCGTTAGTGGTGGCGTACAAAGCGCATTTAAGCGCTTAGACCCAGCAAAGTACACTTCTTTAGGTGACTTTATTGATGAAGTAAACCGCCCCGATATTCGTGAGGCGTTAGCAAAAACTTACGGTGATCAAGGTATCACAGGTTTCTTGCAAATGACAGGAGCAGTTAAATCTGCTGGAACAGCTGACAAAGTTCAGTGGTGGGAAGAAGCTCGTCTTCACGCACGTCAAACTGGTGACTGGATCGCTGGTGGTAAAATTGCAGTTACTGTAGCTGATGAGAAAATCTTTACTCGTGTAAACGATGTATTATTAGTTGGAACTGATCGTTACTTGGTAACAGCTATTGCTGATGTAGGTAGCCCAGTTACTTCTCGCAACTTGACTGTAGTCAATATGGGAAGCACTGCTTCTAACCCAACTTCTGGTGCTGTTGATGCAGCTATCATTGGTAACTTGTACGGACAAGGTTCAAGCCAACCAACAGAATACTTGGAAAGCAACGTTGTATTACGTGAGAATCCATACAGCATCTTGAAAGAAACATTCAAGGTAACTGGTTCTCAAGCTACGAACATTGGCTACATCAACCTTGGTAACGGTGACTACCGTTGGTACATCAAAGGTGAGATGGATACTCGTCAGCGTTTCTTAGACAAGCGTGAGATGATGATGTTGTTAGGTCAGAAAAAAGCTACTGATGTAACCATCGGAGATTACTCTGTAAACGGTTCTGAAGGATACTTCGCTGCAATTGAAGATCGTGGTATTGTTGAAACTGGTGGTGTGGTTAACACATTAACTGAGCTTGATGCAATCGTTACTGAATTAGATAAGCAAGGAGCTGCTCCAGAATACGCTATCTACGGTAACACTGCTCAGATGTTGGCAATTGATGACATGGTAGCTTCATTGAATGGTGCTTCTGGATTTGCTTCTGGTGGTCCAACTACTGGTTCTGCTGCATTTGGCGCATTTTCTAATGCTGACCAAGCTGTACGACTTGGATTCAAGTCATTCGGACGTGGTGGTTACACATTCCACAATAAGTCTTGGAAGTTGCTTAACGACCCAACATTGTTAGGTGGTTCTGACTTCAAGGGTGTAATGATTCCTTTGACTTCTGTAATTGATCCTAAAAGCGGTTCTCGTGCAGCAGCTCTAGAGATGAACTACAAAGCAGTTGATGGTTACTCTCGTGAAATGGAGCACTGGATGACAGGTTCTATCCTTGGTGTTACTAACACTAATGACGATAGCTTGCAATTCAACTACCGTTCAGAATGTAACTTGGTTACTCGTGCAGCTAACCAGCATGTTTTGATCCGCTCATAAGAGCACAATACATAGGAGGGAGCCTTAGGGCTCTCTCCTTTTATTTTTTTTTAATTTAATATTCAATACAATGGCTAATACGACAGCTAAAAAATCACCTGGTCGTCCTAAAAGAGAGGCTGCACCAGAAGCATTACCAACAGCAAAACCTGTAGACTATTCTGTTAAACAGGTATTCAATCCACAAACCACAAGATTCTACGAGATTATAAACGGTGGTGGTATCGTTTGTAGAATTAAATCTGAGGTTACTGTTTACGATCCAGTAAAGCAGGTAACTACAGCATTAAGATATTGTCCTAACGAAAAGACAATTTATCGTGATGAACAAAGTCAATACGCTAGAAGAGAGCATGTAATTTTTAGAGATAAGATGTTAGCTGTTGAATTTACAAACCCGAACCTAATTAACTTTTTAAACATGCACCCAGACAATGTCTCTAATGGTGGTGGTGTTTTTAAGTTAATCGATAAATCAAAGACAGCTGAAGAAGAATTAGACCGTGAGTTTGATTTACATGAGGCTATCTCTCTGATTAAAAATAAAGACATTCAAGACCTCTTACCGGTTGCATTATCGTATGGTATCAATGTGAACCAGAAGAACGCTGAGATCAAGCGAGAATTGCTTAGAGACGCTAAGATAAACCCAGAGAAGTTTATCAAGATGTTTGACAACCCAGAGGTCATGTGTCGCTCTGCTGTTATGCAAGCTGGAGAGTTTCAGATTCTCAGTCTTACGGAAAACGGTGTTTACTGGTTTGACAACAATAGATTAATTGTATCTTGCCCTCCGGGTAGCAGTCCTACTGACGTTGCTGTCCGCTTCTTCATGACTGAGAAAGGAGCCGCAGTTTACGACCAAGTTGTAGAACAGCTAAACAATATCTAATTTTCTGTTACATAGAATGTTAAGCAAAGGGGTTGCCAAAAGCAGCCCCTTTTCTTTTCGTATATTTGTAGTATCTAATATCAATCAGATGGCAAGTGTAAACAGAGTATATACAGCATTAAAAGACCTGGTCAACAAAGATCAGAAGGGATTTGTATCTCCAGCTGTATTCAATAGTTTTGCTGGTTTAGCTCAGATGAACATCTTTAACAGATTGTTTGACGAGCATAGAAATGCAATGCGTTTCCGTAGAGCTGGCATTGACCCAGGTAAAAGTTTAGGCAAGACTAAAAATATAGATGAGGATTTATCTGTATTTCAGAAGAAGCAAAAGTTAACTCAGGCAAACGGAGTATTCTCTAAGCCTAGTGACTTAGCTAGAGTTTCTTCAATGACTACAAACAGTACATATGTATTTGGATCTAGTGTAGGTACAAACATACAACTGATGCATAATCAAGAAGATATTGATCGTGCTCTAATGAGTGACCTGTCTAACCCAAGTGAAACTTCTCCAATAGCTTTAATTGGTGATGATATAGAAGTATTTCCAACTACTATTAAAAAGATTGAGCTAAGATACTACAAGCTACCCCAAGGTTTAAATCCAACAACCACAGCAAAGACAACAGCCCAGCCTAAGTTTGGGTACATATCTACTGTTCCTGGTGTTGAGATATTTGATGCTACAAACAGTATAGACTTTGAGCTACCAGAGCATTTCTTTGGAGACTTGGTTGTAGAAATAGCCCAGCTTATTGGTATTAACCTACGTGATTCTGCTGTCGCTCAATACGCAACGGTAGAGAAACAGAAAGAAGAGAATAAATAATGTCGTTAGAAACCGTATCAATAGATCAGATTGTCAACGACTTCATGTTAACCATGGGGTATGATGACTATACAAGCAATGCTCCAGAGGTTGTTGTAAGAAACTTTGCTCTTAGGGGAGTACGTGAGATTGGTTTTGACATGGGTCTAAAAGTAAAAGCAGCAGAGCTAACAGTAGACCAAACAAAAGGAACAGTTACTTTGCCTACAGATTTTGTAGGCTTGTTAAAGCTAGGCGTTATAGGTGGTGATGGTCTTGTTTATCAGTTTATAGAAAACAGAAACATTAACCTTATATCTAATAGAGGTAAGGACGTTATTCCTAACTACAGTGCTTTTGATTCAGAGGTATACAGAAACTATATTGCTAATGGATCACAAGGTCGCCTGTATGGTATGGGCGGTGGTAAAGGTGCTGGAGAATACCGGGTAAACTTTGACCAAAACAGAATTGAGCTTTCAACAAATGTAGGATCCGCTACAGTAGCTATAGAGTACATAGCTGACGAGGCTTTATCTACATCACCTAGTGTACATAAGTTTGCTGAAGAAACAGTAAGAGCTTACATATACTACAAGCTCATAGAGCGTAAGAGTAATGTACCTGCTGTAGAGAAGTCTAGAGCAAGACAAGAGTATTACAATGAGCGTAGAAAGTCTAATGCACGAATGAAGTCATTTGGTAAGCAGGATGCATTAGCAACGATTAGAAAGAATTTCAGACAGTCGCCTAAATATTAATTATGGCTATAGATAAGCTAACCCCAAGGTATCTAAATAAAGATAGCGATGAACGTCTCGTAAAGAACGTAGAGATGACAGACGCATTAAACTTGCGTATATCTACTGAAGACGATGGCGATGGTATTGTTATTAAAAACGCTTATGGTAATGTTGCAAAAAGCTTTAACATAGCTCCAGCTTCTGGAACTAGCAAAGTTGTAGGTTCTGTTTCTCATGAGCAGTTAGGCGTTATTATATTCTTTATATATAACAGCAATAACAGCCACTCAATATACCAGTACAAGTCTTCTACAGGATCCTCTACAAGGGTTTATCAGGATTCCGTGTTAGGATTTACAGCTGATTCTTTTGTAAAGGGTGATATCATAGAGTCTAACACAGGCGATATACTTTTATTCTTTAATGATAGTGAATCAGATCCAAAGAAGATTAATGTAACCAAGGCTATAGCTGGTAACTACCCTTCAAAATTTACTACAGGTACTGATGAAGAGAAGTTACTTTTCTTAACTGTTGCTAAACAGCCGCCTTTAGACCCTCCTACATATAATATTGTAAACAACTCAGCGCTAAAAGAAAATAGAATCTTTAACAAGGTGTATCAGTTTGCTTACAAGTATGTATATGACGATGGAGAGCATTCAGCATTATCTCCATACAGCTCGTTAACCTCTTCTATAACACAGTTAAGAGATGGCTTTATAACAGAGTCTGCTAAAAATTTTTACAACCAGATAAATATTTTTGTTAAAAATAGTGTAGCTGATGTAGATAAAATAGTTGTATACGCAAGGGAAGGTAACGCTGGTCCATTTTTTGAAATAGAAGAAAAGACAAATCTTCATAATAGTAATGCTGTAACTATAAATTTCACAGATGATAAAAGAGGTTCACTAGTTTCGTCTACAGAACAGAACAAACTTTTTGATAATGTTCCTTTAAAAGCTGACAGCCAGGAAATAGTTGAAGGTAGATTAATGTATGCTGGTTATACAGAGGGGTATGAGAATATTGACACAACCAGTGAACTAATTAGCAACTATAAACACGTTGATAATTCTATAGCTGTTTCCTTATCTCAATCAACAAATTACGCTGTTTTATTAGACTATAGTGGACTACCTTCTACTTTTACAGAGGATAGAGTTTTATACTTAAACATAGTTCTTAACGCTGATGAAATTAATTTATCTGATAGTGGATTTGCCGATCTATCTGTTAGCACAGATATATTTTTTTCTGATGAAGATGGAAAAAACGTAGATACAAAATCAATATCTAAAATAAAAAATGGTATTCAATCTGGTATATCGCCTCTTATTATTAGAGAACAAATAAATATTTCTTCTGGAGATAGTAAGCAAGATTTAAAAGATGCTATTTATGCTTTAATGCATAACAATCTTTTTAAAGTCAAGCTTTATCCTTTAGGTGACGGAGACTCTATTCGTGTAATGAACGCAAGTGGATCTTCATTATTTACGGTTGAAAGCGGAGAGGTAAAAGGCTCTTTAACATTTAAATGTACTAGCACCGCTAATGCGGGCACTCTTATTTTTAATCCAGAGTATCTAGATGTCTATATAAATAGCTTTTACGAAGATGCTAAAAAAAGACTTATTATAAGGTCTGGAAGAATAGTCCTAGACAATGCAGATCCTTCTACTGATTTTGTTATGACATTAACAAACAGAACGTCTTATTTCACAGCTCCTTTGTTGAAAAACTTAGATGTAGGTAAAACATTCAAATCTGGATCTTCTCACAAGCTAGGTATTGTTTATTATGATAATAGAAATAGAAGTGGCGGTGTTCAAGAATTAGGAAGAACTTATGTAAACTCCTTAGCTGATAGAGCTGATGAGGACAACTTGAAGGGATCTGCAAGTGTGGTAATGAGAGTCTCCCATGATCCACCTACTTGGGCTAATAGTTGGGCTCCTGTATACACTGGTAAAGGTTTATCTGTTAGTAAATTTATATACGGAATAGGTGGTGGTTTTATTCCGTTTAATGAAAACTCCGGAGTATTTAGCACTCCTAATAAAAGAATATATATATCATTAAACACTCTTTTTGAAAAAGATAATAGCTATGTAAAAGCTTTCGGATCCGATAAAAGTTATTCTTATAAACAGGGAGATAAAATGAGGATAATATCATATGGGTCTTCAAGTTTAGATTTAAATATATTTAAAGTTGTAGGTCATGAGATATTAGTAGATGATTACAATACGAACCCAATACTTGATAGTTCTACTCCAGACACAGTAAATTATACAACCGGATCATTTTTAATTATAGAGGAGAATCAAGAAGCTACTGGATTTACCTATAAAAATTTAGAAAACAACGATAGCAAATGGTTTGACGATTGCATTATAGAAGTGTATAATGATAATCAAGAGAATAAAGAAAGTATATACTACGAAATCGGAACTAAGTACGATGTTGTATCTGGAGCTCATGAAGACGACAGGGTTACAACAACTCCTAGTTTTATAATTACTTCACAAAGCGGTAGTGATGTTGAAGGTACTACTACAGACAGAATATTTAAGGGAGATATTATAACTTCTGGTAGCTTTAGTATTACTGTAGGTAATGTATACAAAGAAGGTAATACTTATTATTTCTTTGCTGAAGAGACAACAGATTCTACGTTTACACTAGATGTAGCGTATGCTGGAACAGTTACAAACACTGACAAGGTCATTGAGATAATACAGGGTGATGCATATATGCGACCTAGAGTTATGTTTGCAGCTCCTGATCAAATATCAAAAGGAAGGTTTAGAAAAATGCCTGGATATAACGGAATTGTTAGGTTTATAGATGATTACTCTGTAAGCGATTTCTTTAATTCTGAAAGCAGTTCTATTGGTAGACCTATTGCTAGAATCGATAATGCTAAACAGCAAAAAAGAAAAGCATCTATAACCTATTCTGATTTTTATTCAGCAGATGGTTCTGAGTTAAATCTATCATCTTTTAATTTATCACTAGCGAACTATAAAGATTTAGCCATAGAACATGGTTCAATAAAAAGTCTTGTTAGTTACAACCAGTCGTTATTCTTTATACAAGAGCGTAGAGCTGGTGTACTAGCTGTTGGTAAGAATGTAATACAGACGGGTAGTGGTGATGATTTAGTTACATTAAGTACAAATGTTTTAGGAAATGAAAGATACTTTACTGGTGAATACGGGTGTGGGAATAATCCAGAGTCCGTAGCTCATTATAACGGTAAAATATTTTTTGCTGATGTAAATAGCGGAGACTTAGTAGCTGTATCTTCTAATGGATTAACATCTATTAGTGATAAGACAATGTCATCTTTTATAAACAAGAAGTTCAACGCTGTCTCAAATGAGACTAGCCATAAGGTTATTGGTGGCATTGACAAAGACAACAAAGAGTATATTGTTACTACACCAGCAATAAGTGGTAGTCAAGATTCATTTACGTTAGGGTATTCTATAAACAATAACGTATTCACTACATTCTATAGTTTTGAACCAGAGTCTATTGTTAGCCTAAGAGGTTTCTTGCATACTTTTAAAGACGGTTACTTATACGAGCACAACGAAACAGCTAGTAGAAACACGTTTTACGGAGCTTCAGCTGCTCAATCTTTAGTTGAAGTTATTTCTAAAAGCTCTCCTTCTGCCGTAAAGACTTATGAGTCATTATCCTTGGAGGGTAACACAGCGTGGGACACAACTATTTCTACAACTAATCAATCAGCTGTTATAGATGATACGTCTTATGGTGAGAAAGAAGGTTTTTACTACGCCTATGTACACGGAGCTACTACTAGCAGAAACGGAACAGATAATATCACTACAACAAAAAGCACAGATGAGTTTTTTGGATTAGGAATTGTAGATAGTGTATCGACTAATACCATTACGTTTAAGAATGATATATCCTCTATGAGTTTTCCTCTGGGTGTTTCTTCTTTCTTATATAAGGTAAATAACACGCAGCTTGTAGCATTGTCTTTAACAGCTTCTAGTATTTCTGGATCAAATCAACTAACTTGTAACGCAAATGTATCTGGATTAGCGCAAGATGATGTCGTTGTATTAGTTGCAGATTCATCTATTGAGGGTGACCAGATAAGAGATTACTTTGCTAAAATCAAACTAACAAAAACAGATACAAATCCTATAGAATTATATGCTGTAAACGCAGTGGTAACAGATTCTAAGGCACATAATTAAAATACGTAAATTTGCACTATGGATCCAATTACAATGTCACTTCTCGTAGCTCAAGGTGTAGCCGGTCTGGGTAAGACTGGTTATGGTTTGTATCAGCAGAATGCTGGTAAAGCTGGTTTAGCTGGAGTACAAGAAGCTTCACGCATGAAGCCGGCTGAATATGCCGAGATGTTAAAACAAGCTAAGTCTGGTCAAGCTGTACAGCAGCGTATTAGCGAGATAAACAAGGCGTTATCTACATCTACAGAAGCTTTACAGCGATCAGGTTCACGAGCTGTTATTGGAGGTATAGGTAAGGTTGTTGATGCAGGAACAGGAGCTACAAACCAGTTACTAGCACAACAGCAAAGAGATATTATGTCTGCGTTAGGCGCTTCTGCTATGGGTTCTGAAAGACAAATAAATAGAGATACACAGCGTGAAATGCTTGAACGTCAAGGATTCCAAAATGCCATTAATGCAGGTGTTCAAAATACTGTTAGTGGACTAAGCGATATTGGAAGAACTATTGGTTATGGGGCTTCTATGAGAAATGAGAGCAAAAAATCTGGATCTGATTTACAAGACCCATTAGATTTTGAGATGAAAAATCCTCTGGAAGAAACAAATATACCTCAAGTAGGTGACCCTCTTCTAGAAGGTGGTGTTAATGCAGCTGGTATTGCCGAAATGTACAGACCCACTTCAAGCCCTATGATGGATTTAACTCTAGAGGAAGAAGAGGCAGCACGTAGAGCTATTAGCCAAATGAATAACTTTAAATATGGTGGTATGATGCAAACTCCAGGAGAGTTTAGTCATGATACTAATCCTATACACATGATCCAGGACGGAGAAGTTATTGGAGAAATGACAGGAGGGGAATACGTTTTGAACCCAAAACAAGCAAAAGCTATATCTAAAGAATCAAAGTTCTTCCGCAATTTGTTAAAGACAAAAAGATTTAAATAATGGAGGAGTTCGTACCAAGCACTGTAATTCAAACACCAGACTTTCTTGGATTGGCGCAACAACGCCAAGACCAAATGAAGAAAGAAAAAGCGGCTACCTATAACTACATTAAAGATTATAAGCAGACGGGTGAAAACTACTTAGAAGGTTTTATACCAGCTGTTCAATCACAGTGGAATCAAGTAGAGCAAGCAATGAGTGGTATTGCTTCTGATGATAATGTAGGAACTAGACGAGCTTTAGATAACGCTTATGCTAATTATTCCCGTGTCGCTGGAACAGCAAAACAACTAACAGAAAGCTATCATACAAACACCTCAGCATTTAGATCTGACCCTGCTGGTTATGGAGTGAGCTTTGATGAGTATGATTTAACATCCCAGGCATATAGATTCACACCTCAGACTCCTAATAGCTTGTTAGCTATGAGTGATTACGTTTTACCAAAGCGTAAGGAATTTGAGATAAACGATCCAGTAACAACAGCTAGACAGTTCTATAATGATTTAGGCGATCGCATTAAAAACGAGTTTACTAACCCTACTACTGGTCAGATAAATATAGAGGCTGCTGAAAATGCTGTTAGAGATCTTTTAGATTCTAGGATGAATGACCCTTACTCAGAAAACGTTTTAAAGGCTACTGTTTGGGGAGGTATAGATGCCGGACTACTAGGTCAAGAAAAACAAATAAGAAACGAACAGCAGTTTCAATTTATAGTACAGCAACCAGAAGATAAGAAAGAAAGATTCTTAGGTCGTTATAACGAAGCTGTTGTAAACAATTTCTTGTCTTTAATTCCAAGAGAAACCAAACCTACTAGTGAGGCTGGTAAGGCTATTGAATCTTATAAAAATGTAAGAGGATATAAAGTATCTAGCTTATTGATATACGGAGCCAAGAAACCTAGCGCTAGTGATGTTACAGCATTCCCTATACCAGAATCTGACATTATTGAAACTTCTAACAAATACGATGCCGCTCAAGATGCTCAAGGCAGAGCTAAAGAGCTTAAGGAAGATATTATAGAAGTTATGGTTGATGGTGACGGAGAGGTATTAGTCAAGGTGCAGGGAGCTTTTAAAGACAAAAACGGAAACAGCTTGCCTCCTGGAGTTATGGCTATTGTAGGAAACTTACCAGGTGTTGACGCTGACGCTAACAGAGATGTGTATACAACTGTTAGACCAGCCAAGCCAGATGAGATTGCTAAGATTCAAAGCAATCCAGGGTTATTAAGTTTACTAGAAAGAACGAAACAGGGTAAAATGCCAATAGCTGTGGATGCTGTAAACCCACTGGGTGTTGGCGGTCAAAATTCCGTACCTTCGTCTAGTGGTAATCCACTAAATCTAAACTTACCCACACCGTAAAAAGATTAATAAAAAATAATCAATATGCCTCAAGATAAACTCTCTGTACAGGATTTTGCATCACAGATAAAGGCTAAGTATCCAGAGTACAACGAATACGATGATTCTGTATTAGTTGACGCTATACTAGAAAAGTACCCTGTATACAAAGGGCAAGTAGATTACGCTCCAAAAAAAAAAGAAGCTACAGCTGGAGAGTCTTTGGTTGGACCATCAGTATCCACAGAACCGACAGAGGTTGAGACACCACCAAATCCTTTCTTTGAGTCACTTAAAAAAGCTGATTTAGCGTTTGGTAGAGGTATTGCAAAGACTCCTATATTAGCGGAGTTAGTATCTGGATCTAACAGCGTTGTCGGGGGAATACTTGATTACGCTAACATGGCTTACGACTTTGCTCGTTCTTCTGGAATGCCAGGTGGTTTTAATAGTGCTTTATTTCAAACCATAACATCTTTTGATGAACCTAACTTGGTTGAACAAGCGGCAGATATTTTTGCTAACAACTCAGAATACATAAGAAATACTCGTAACGCACAAGCGGGCATCACTAAAGAAGAGGCTGAGAAAGGTATTATAGGTTTAGCACAAGATGGTCAGATAGCTAAATCAGCTTTCTTATTATTTAGCGGTGCTACAGAGGCTATACCTTCAGTAGCTTTGGCTGCTACAACAGGTGTTGGTACAGTTGCTGTAAGCGCTGGTGGTAATAAGTATCGTGAGATTGAAAACAATCCAGCATACTCACCGTCAGAAAAATTACTGTTTGCTACCGCAGCTGGTATTGTAGAGGGATTAGCAGAAAAGATGGGTGGGGCTGACCTTGCAGCATTTAGAAAGATATTCTCTACACAAGCTTCTACTGAAGCATACAAACAATTTTTTATACAAAGTGTAAAAGCTAGTGACATCTATAAACAGATGGCTAAAGGAGGTCTAGAAGAAGGTTTTGAAGAGGCTCTAGTAAATTCGTTTGATCAAATGGTTGCTGGGGTTAAAGAAGGAAAGCCTTTTGAAGTAAACAAACTTGTTGACGATTTCTTAGTAGGTATGGTTGCCGGTGGTGGTACCATTGTAACAGCAAATGGAATGAGTGCTCGTGGTTCTATAAAGAATGAGAAGGCACGTGCAAAAAATGCACAACAGATAAAAGACCTACAGGATAAGAAAAAAGAAGCATCACAAGAACAGGTTAATGTTATTGATGATATGATCAAGAAGAACATATCCTCATTACGTACATTAATTGATCAAGACGTTGAGTTCTTTGGTAAGTTTTCTACTGAGGACCAAAAAAGAATTAGAGATATTGATAGTGGGTTAAACAGTATAGCTAAGAAAAGAGAGCTTACTTCTGATGATTCTCAACTATATCTTTTACAAACAGAAGCTGTAGAACTTCTTGTTGAGAAAGATGCTATTGAATCTAAGTATCGCAACAACGAGGAAAATGCACTTATTGAAAAAGCTACTGACGAACAAATTGATGAGATTAGAAATCTTGAAGCTGTCATCCTTGATAAGAAGCAGAGGTTAGAAAATACAGAATCAAAAACAGCAGCTGATTTAATCAAATCTCAAATTGAAACATTAGAGTCAGAGCTGAATAAGAAAATAACAGATATAATTGGTACAGTTGAAACTAAACCAGCTGCGCCAACAGAAACATTTGTACCAGAGGACGAACCTACTCCAGTTACTATTGACTTAAATGTAGACAAACAAGCACAGCCAGATCGATTTGAGGATCTTATTGATGGTCGTGTAACCATGAAGTCTCCTTCTGGCAAGCAAGTTGCTGGTCGTATTGTTGATGAGGGTGCTGGTAAGATGTCTTTGCTAACTGACGATGGAGATATAATTGAGCTTGGTAATATGGATGATCTCAAGGGTAATTTTGCCGATGAGATAGGATTAGCTAAAGCAGAAGAGATAGTATCAATTGATGGTAATAAAATTACTATTCGTGGCGAGCAATATGAAAACAACTATAGCGATCCTCTAGCAGCGATTAACCGTGACGATGAAGGCAGTATAGTATCCGTAAATTTGGATGCCGCAAACGGCACTAAAAGAACGTTTAGAGGCAACATAGGAGACGAGGTTGCTTATAACATTATTACTAGCCAATACGAGCAAGAAGAATTAGAAAAGCAATTAGAAATTTTAGCTAAACAAGATGAAAAAATCAACCAACAGCTTGCCACGGCTCCAGAAACTGAAGTCGCTCCCACTCAAACAGCAACTACAAATATTGAGCAAGCTCCCGAACAAGAGCCAGAAGTAGCGCCACAGCCGAAAAAACGTATACAAGACAATCAAGTTCCGGTCAAAAAAGAGGTAATACGAGTAAAATCTAATGATGGTAGCTACGTAGATTATACTGTTACAACTAATTTAGACGGAAGCTATAAGTCTAGTTCTATAACTTACGATGAAAACGGTAATGAAACAGGACGCAATACAAGTACTTCAATAGGAAAGGGTTCAACAGCGTTAGATGCTGTAAAACAAAATGTAGCTGATGAATCATTAGGAGATATAGTTACAGTAGAGTCTACTCAAAGTGGAGAAGATTTTATGAATCCTAAAAAGAAAGCCGCATTAACTTCAGGACAAAAAAATAAACTTAAATCAAAGCAAGCTCCATCCGAAAAGCCAGCTGTTGAGAAAAAGTCAGAGCCTTCTACCACAGGGGATACCGAACTCCAAAAATTAACCGCATATGTTGATTACTTTAAATCAAATCCTGAAGCTAAAACAAAGATTCCAGGACCTAAATTCCCTAAAACCTATGGTTTAGATATATCAGTTGAAGTATATAACCTACCTAATGGACGTTACGATATAGAAGCTTCATATGATGTAAGAAGAAAAGGAGAGATTTTTGGTTCTACCAGTATGTCGTCAAAAACTAATTACGACCTTAACGGTGGATCTTCTTTTGAACAAGCGCTGGATATTGCATTTTCAAACATTGATAATAGTCTTTTAAACAAATCCAATCCTGTGTATACAGAAAGTGAATTGGCTAAAATCAAAGGCGTATTTATTGAAAATTGGAAAGCTGAAACACTTATCGGTAGAGCAGATGTTGAATCAAAAAAGACCGACAATACTGATATGATAACCAGATTTGCTGGTGCTAGTGATATGAGTAGCGGTAACCCTAATAGACAGTGGGAAAATGAAGAAGATTTCTACTCTAAGGTTACCAGAGGCACAGGAATGTCTGATGAATTCAAAACACAGATAGGTATTGCAGCTGTAATAAATAATGCAAAAAGAGATCGAGATGTTATCAATGGTAAGAAGCCTACTTCAAATAATGAATTGGTAAGTAAACCTCTTGATAGTATAGAAAGATTTAGAACTGTAGGTAAACAGGGTAAAATAGAATACTTTGCTGGTAGAGAAATGAGTCCAGGGAAGGGTTGGAAAGCTGTATATGGAACTCCTTTAGCTTCTAAATTAGTAGATATTGATGATGTATTAGTTAAAGCTGGTTTAAAGAAAGAAGAATCTGTTGAGCCGGTAAAAGCGAAACCAACTGTTAAAACAGTTACACCAAAGAAAGATTCTAAGCCAATACCTAGTAAATCTGAAATTATTGATGCTGATTTAACAACAGGAATGTCGTTAAAGTCTGACAAAGATGCTAAGAACTTTCAGGAGATTAGAAAGTTTGGTATTGGTGTCGTAATAGAGACAACCCCTAAAAAGTTTATTAGCGAACACATAAAAGCTGTGTCTGCAAAATACACTTTTGTAGCACCTGGATATTCGCAAAACACTATTCCAGAGGTACAGAAAGTAATCATTGATTTTGTTAAAGATTACAATGCGAAGATTAACAGTATAGATAAAGAAGCTAGACCTTTTAGCCAGCTTATTGATTCTCGCAAGAAAGCTATTGATACTATTAAATCCTTCGTAAAGGAAAAAGCAGATGCTATCGGTGTAAATAAGATACTGTTTGACTCTGTAACTATTGATGGTGTAAGTAAGGTATTAACCTTTGCTGATGCTATTAAACAGATCGATGACAGTGAGTTTTCTAAACTAAGAAATTATACTGAGGAGAATATTAAAGAAGAAGAAACCATCATAGCTGGTGTTAAGCTGACTAAAGAGGAGGCTAAAAGAGCTAAGGGGTTCATACCTTCAGCCGAAGATCTTAAAAACTTCTTCACTACAGAAAATGGTAAAGGCGCTGAGTTCACAGTGCCCAATAAAGAATGGTGGGAAGCCGCTAAGAAGATAATGAATCTTGGTAGTGGTGTATCTGTAAGATTACACATCTATGAAGGCGGATACGATAAAAACCCAAAAAGAAAAAAAACAAAAGACGCTCCTAAAAATATAATGATACACGGCTCAGACAAGGGAGCCGCTAAAAGTGTAAAGGATGTTCTTGATTTTAAATACAAGGGCTTAAAAGGCATTGAGGCTGTATCAGCATTAGAGCAAGACTACTTTCATAACCTCGCTAACCCATGGCTTAAAAAAACCGTTACTGGAACCAAAATAAAATTTGATCCAAAGGAAGTAGGTCAAGTAATGTGGGCTAATAACGGAATGTATGGATTTGAACTCATCACAAAAGCCAGAGCGTTTGATGCTTTAAGTAAAGGCAAAGGGGCTAAGAGACTTGTAATGGACGGGTTTGATGCGGATAGTTTTAGCGATTACGCAACTGAAAGCAATTTAATACAAGATATTAAAGACCTAAGAGCAGAAGGTTTAGATGTAGTAAAACAATACGTATCAGCTGTCGCTAAAGCTTTTAACGAAACAGAGGACAACGTAGCTAAGAGATTAGGGTTTGAGGCTTTGACAAAAGATGAAGAGGTTGTAGCTGTTAAATATCCAAAGACAGAAGAACTTAAAGGAACTGATGCAGCGCCTTCTGGAGCTTATACTGATCAAAAAACTCAAGTAGTAAACAGTAAGCAACTCGGACCAATACGTTTTAAAAGCTCTATGGTAGCTAAAAACAAAACTGAAGAGTTCACCTTACAGCAAAGAATATACGAACGGAACGATGCTTTCAATCTTACAGGTCCAGAAAAAATAAACGGTCCTAGTGATGTAGCGTTTTTATTACGTCACCTTGAGTCAGCTACTTCTGAAAACATGTTCTTAGTAGTCAGTACTAAAGAAGGAGATTACAAAACCATTTGGCTTGGAACAGGTACTCAAAATTCAGCTGGCGTTGATATGGTGCAAGTTGCTGGTCTTATAGATGCTGCTAGATTTGATTTAAAAGGAAAAGAAGTTTTTGTGACTTTTATCCATAACCACCCTTCTGGTAATTTAAATCGTAGTTCTGGAGATTTAAACGTATATAGAAAATTTTCAAAATATATAAAATCAGTACCTGGAGTTACGCTATTAGATGGTTTAATTATCAATCTTGATAGCGGAAAATTCTCAACTTTTAATTCTGCAACATCAGAAAAATTAGATGTAAAAACTCCAGATAGTGTTGTTCCGGCTACAGTATATTCATTTTCAAGAAAAGAATTATACGAGCCGTTTTCAGAAAGACCTGGGGTTTTGACAGATAACACAAAGGCTGCAATGTTTTTAAGTAAGTTAAAGATTAATAATAGTGGAAAGTTTGGTCACCTTATATTAGACCAGAGTTTAGCCCCAACTTACTTTGCGTTTGTAGATCCTAATATATCAGCTGCTGAATGGGCAAGAACAATTGCTGTAGATGCTGGTAGACATGGTATTACTACAATTATAGTGGGACCAATCGGAGATCCAAAAGTATTAAGCACTACGAACACATTGAAGAAAATGAGTGAGGTTCAAGTTATTGATACTAAAAATACAAGTGGTAATACTTCTATATTTGAAGGCAATGTTGAATACGTAACAGTAGAGGAAAGCACCCCAGAATTTAAAGAAAAACAAGGATATACTCCTTTAACAGATGAAGAATTAGACTATCCATCAAGACTGCAATCTGCTTTAGAGAAGATTAAAGGCTTTAAATGGAACCAAGTACAAAAAGAGGTTATAAAAATGGAAGAGATGAGATCTTCTAAAGTCTCTATAGGTATGAAAGGTCTAGGAAAGATTTTACGAGAACTCAACAAAGACCTTGGTGGTAACTGGGTGAGCCGTAAGTTGAAGGGTATAGATACTGAATACATTGTTAAAGCACGTATGTTAGCCAACAGATTTATGATGGAGGTTGACAAATCAGCTGTTGTTAATGATATACTTGAGTTGAAAAACGGTGAGCGTATACTTAAAAACTTAAGAGCTGTACGTGCTATCATAGATGAAAAGTCTGCTGCTTTGGTAACAGATAGTACATTCTCTAAGCTGCCAAAAGAAACAAAAGAGAACATCTTAGAAAACATTGGTACATACATGCACCGCTCTTACAGGTTCTTTGACGATCCTACATACAAGTTTAAGTTCGGATCTATAGGCAAGTATCTAAATCTAGGAAAGAACGAAAGAAACAAAGCTGTACAAGAAGAGTTTTTAGTTCTTTATAACAACTGGATTAACAAGCTTATTGACGAAGCTGGATACACCAGAGAGCAAGCTGTTGAGTCAACATTGGTAAAGGCTTCAAAAGGAAGCAATAAGGGATACTCTAAGAGAGAGTTGATTATAGATGAGGCTAAGAGAAATATAGACAACCTTATTAAAGAATACACTGAGCTTCTCGATAACAGAAAGAAGATGAGAGCTCAAGGTAAAGGAACCAATATTCCTAATAGTGCTTTCTTGGAAAAGAAGGATATACCGGCACACATCAGAGAGCTTCTTGGCGAAGTCAAAGATCCTATTGCACAAATGGCGGCAACAGGTGAGGTGCTGTTTAACATCTACGAAAAAGGTAAGATGGTTGAGATGATTGCTGACGGCATAGAAGACAACCTAAAAGATGTTTACGCTAAAGAAGAGTTTAAAAAAGATTTCTCTAAGCTTACTAAGCCACAGAAGAAATTGATATTAGACCGTGTTAATCAAGAGCCGATGATCATTTCCAACAACAACATAAAGGAAAGACAGAAGGCTACATACAAACAGATTAACGACCCTATGAGTCCATTAAACACAAAGTGGGTTCATAATGATATCATTGAAATCATACAGTCTAAACCAATTTACGAGACAAGCAAAGATGGTATAGAAGGTGGTTTCTGGAGAGGTTACTTCTTTGCATTAAAGAATCAACGTATGGTTAACGTTATATTGAATAGCCCGACATGGGGTAAGAACGTTATAGGTACAATGTATTTTAACTGGGCTAACGGATGGTTCAATCCTACGAAGCAAATGGTTAACGTTAAAAACATGGCTGAAGGTATTCTAAATGGAGACCAAAAGTACATGGATATGCTTACCGAAATGTCAGAGAATGGATTAATAGGTCAGTCATTTAATGTAAATCAAATCGGTCTTTCTGGATTCTCATACTATTTCTCTGTAACTGGAGACAGGTCCTTCTACGATAAGTACGTGGGTAAAGTACGTAATATGGGCAAGAAGGTTATTGCCGACTTAGGATCTACTTATGCTGCCGTTGATGATTTTGGTAAGATGTCTATCTATCAAAACGAAAGAGAGTCTTTTGCTAAGAAACTTTATGGTGATGAGTACGCTAACCTAAACGACACACAGCAGAAAAAAGTTAGAGCTGCCGCTGCCGAACGTGTAAAAGACAACACTCCTACATGGGGTAGAATCACTAAGCTTGGTAAAGCTGTACAGAGAATGCCTATTGGTGATTTCCAGGGTTTCCGTTTTGAAGCGTTTAGAAGTACCTATAGAATTATAGCGAACTTAAGAGACGATATTAAAACACTAACATCAGACGATACTTTATCTGACAAACAAAAATCCGAATACAGAAAAGACATCCGCAGAAAACTTACCGGTCTTGGATGGGTAGGAGTATCTGGTCCTTATGCTATAATCAAATCCGTTGCTTATGCTTACAGTGGTGTACTTGGTATGCTTGGGTTTGATGATGAAGAAGAAACAGAACAGCAAAGAAAGAAACAAGCAGAGATGTTTGAGGCAGCAACAGTTGTTAGACCAGGATGGTTGAAAGACCACAAGGTTTGGGTTAAATCTGTTGATGATGATTTAAAGGTTCGTGTATACGACTACACTGGATTTGATCCTTACGCTGAGGTCTTTGGATTTGATGGTTACTTTGGCGTATTAGGCGATGCTATACAGCCTAACATGGCTGTAAACCTTTTAACTTCTTTATCTAAGAATGAAGATGTTTATGGTAGATCAATCGCTGATCCTTCTGATCCAGCCTTTAAGCGTGTTATGGACATGGCTAAGTATGGAGGCTCTCAGTTCTTACCTTCTTTAATAACGTCTTCTTACAGAGATGCTTCTAAGAAAAACGAAGAGATAGAAAAAGCTGAAAGATACTTAAAGCTACAAGGTTTGAATCCAAAAGACTTTGACTTGCAAAGAGTAAATGTAGCAAAGGAAACTTTAAAGCTTATTTCTGAAAGAACCTTTGTACGTGACTACGAGTATGATTTAGTACAGCAGTTTAGATACGCTGTTAAAGGATATAAGAGAAGCTTTGACGAGAACTACCTAACTACAGATTATCCAGAGCACAGAAAGAAAATCTTAGATGATGTAAGGGATATGTATTATTCTGTAATTAAGGTTGCTGCTTACAAAGGAAACTTTCAAAAAATAACGGATGTAAATAAAATTATTAAAACCAACTTTGATGATTTTGAAGAGTCCTATATTTTAAACAATACTGATTTGAGCAGTAAATTCCCAAAAGGATATTTTGATTAACTAATATATATAATTATGAAAAAGTTCGTAGAGATTTTTAATAATGACAACAGCTACAATGAGAAGACGGTAATAGGTTTTTTATCGTTTGCTGTTATGGTATTGGTAATGCTTGCCGATGTAATCACTGGAGCGTTTGGAGCACACCTACCTATCAATGAGTTTACTTATAACAGTTTTGTTATTGTTACTTTAGGTAGCTTTGGTATCGCAGGACTAGAGAAGTTTGCTAAAAAATGATAAGAGCTATGGAGTTAGAGGTACTACGATTCAGCAGCCAAGATGATTCAACAAATGGAATATTATTTGATGTTACAGGAGGACAAAGAAAGTTCTTGTGCTATACCCTTGAAGACGAATATCGTGAAGATAAAGTCATGGGTGAAACTAGAATTCCCGCAGGCACATATAGAATAACACTTAGAACTGTTGGTGGATTCCACGGCAGATACAAAAAAAAGTATGGCGAGATGCACAAAGGAGCGTTATGGGTACGTGACGTTCCTAACTTTGAGTATATCCTTATTCATACTGGTAATACTGACGAACATACTGCTGGGTGTCTTCTTTTGGGTGATTCTCAACAAGCGAACTTTGGCTCTAGTAATGGTATGGTGGGGTCAAGTGTTAATGCGTATAAAAGAGTCTATCCTCCGATTGCTAAGGCACTTGAAGAAGGGGAATCGGTAAGCATAACATATGTGGATTTTGATACTGTAGGATGAAATGGCTGGTAAAATTAATTTTAGTGCTGTCATTAACGAGTTGCAGCGCTCAATGGCACTTGAAAAAAGCGGTCCAGAAAGACCCAATGATTCTGAAAAAGGATACGTTGGTTGTACAGGACACGTTTGTAGTCCCGCCTGTGGTTTTGAAGGATACTGTGACTTTGAAGCAACACGATACTATAACAATAACGAAGGACAGACTCCGAGTCAAAATAGTAAAGGTGAACGACACTCTTATTATAGAAGGGAAATGCGCCTCGGATACGATAGTTCGGACTATTGAAGTTCCCTACGATAAAATAGTGTACGTAGAGAAACAGTCTATATGGGACAAGATAAAGAGCCTAGCTATATACATAGGGTTGGCATTTTTAGCGTTTAAAATAATCATGAAACAATTTGAGAAATAAGCAAGAAAAGAAATGGTGTTCAACAAGACCTGTTGAATGCGATGGTAAATGTTGTTACGCAAAAAAGAAGAATAAAAAAGGGGGCAAATAGCCCCCTTCTTATTAACCAAACCAATGTCCTATGCGAACAATAATCAAATGTAACTATAATTCTTCAATTGCGGAATTAATTAGTGAAAGTTCTGTACGAATTTCTTTTACCGCTTTTTGAATTCTACTCTTAATCCAATCAGCATCTTCCTGCATGGGGAATCCCTTACTATCATGTAGGTCTTCATAAAGATCAACAAGGGTCTCTTGTGATCTCGCACATGCTAGGTGATATAGGGCTGACAGTTTAGATGATTTCATTTGTAGTTTTAATATATACAAAATTAGTCAAGAATAGTGTACCCAAAGCACTTTATTTTAACTATATATGTATTCTTAGGAATATCTTTATCATAGATTATTGTGACCTTATCATAATACTTAGGAGTATCATCAGTAACTATTCCCTCAGACACTAATGTATCTGCTAAAAATTTGGAGACAAGAATACCATTGTCAATATCCAACCTGCTATTGTAAGTAATGAGAAACTGAAAGCCATCGCACTTAAAATCATCCAGCTTCGCAAGCTGTTTTTTACATTCTTTTGTGTAATCATCTTTATATTTTTTACGTACCGCCCAATGCTTACCAGCATATATCATGTTTAATGATGGTGGTTTAGGCAATACTAATTCAACTTCTGTGTAGTCCATTAAAAAGCGGTATCTAGGTTTATCCCTTGGGTTAAATCAAACGGAACTTGTGACTGCTTGATATCTGAAAAGTCCATTGGGTCAAACATAGACCCACCTTGTGAGGGTCTAAAGAATGTCCTAGAAGAATTCATCTCAAAACTTAGGGGTTCATATATAGGTGTGGGTTGTGATCCTGTTTCTGTCTCACGCACTTTACGCACATGGAGTTGGGTTGTTCTACGCATAGCGGGGTCTTCATGCTGAATCACTCTATGTACCGTTAAGAAGTCATCAGAGCGGTTCACGAAAAGCCCCCCTCCTTCAGTTTGTTCAGCGTAAGGCGGTATGGGGTATCCATCTCTATCTTTCATCCGTTGAGCTTCCGTTACAGCGTGAGTATTTAGGTATAAAGCCATCTGCGAAGATGTAGCGTAGGTTAGAAACTCTGACGCTGCTTCATAGTGGTATTGATGCACACCTTTTGCTTGTGACGTAAGGTCAACTCTAAGTGAGTTATACGGATCAATAAAGAAGCCATCAATGTGATGTTGCTTTCTCATCTTCTCACAATATACGATTAAGTCAAAATATGATAATACCTTATCGTTATTGATGAATATAAAATGGTCATTCACCCACTCAAACGCAATCTTCCGCACCTCATAGGACATGCGATTGACTTCCTCATCCATGAGAAATTGCATTAGCTTGACTTTTACACTAGCGGTACGATTCTCACTAGTGTATATAAGCCACTTCCAACCATGTAGTCGTGCTGAGGTAACTAATAAGAAGAGTAAGAAGGTAGTTTTTCCAACGTTGGAATGTCCATTGATGAT
>Ga0209602_1000672_pt1 | contig 32432 bp, 26 predicted proteins | sample COGITO_mtgs_1205_3_FD_184810 | JGI IMG/M metagenome (GOLD analysis project Ga0209602, IMG submission 184810) | Pelagic marine microbial communities from North Sea - COGITO_mtgs_120524 (SPAdes) (version 2) | ecosystem: Environmental > Aquatic > Marine > Epipelagic ...
CGTATGAATTGTATATTTTGGTATAGAAAAATTAATATTAGTATCATTATTACGTGTGAAAGCTAAATCTAAACCATTTGAACCACTTCCACTAACAGTAAGTCCAGATAAAAATCCATCTGTATTACCACCTCCGTCTGCCCATGAAGTATCAGTTCCATCAGTAGATAAAAATTTACCTGCATTATTGGTTTGTGTTGGATAAATTGCTAAATTTTTATCATTAATAATTGCTGTTCCTAAATCACCTAGAGAAATCGACATCTATAGTTTAATCACTATAAATTTTTTTTTTCTAAAATTTTAAAAATTAGAAAAAAAACAAAAAAGCATATGATATGAGCATATATATTTATTAATTAAATTTAATAAAATTTAATTAATAAATTATCAGTGCCTAGATATTGAACACTATTAGTTCCTGTATAAATTTTATCACTGTCTCCAACTTGAACGTGTTTAATTCTATAAGACTGATAAAAATCTACTTTTAATGTAATAAAAGGAAATTCATTACAACTTCAAGAACTACTTACAGGTGGAGATACTTGTTGTATAGTAGTTGCTGTAGGTATAAGAAAATCAGTTACATTAGATGTATTTACAGATGAATTGTTCATAGAGGCCGTCCCTAACCAAATCCATTCTCCATTTTTATGACCAAAAAATTTTAAGAAAAAATAAAATTAATTTAAAAAAATTCAAACTCATATATGTTATCACTTGCTTGATAACCTATACCATAGTATGGTCCTCCTATTGTTCCCATTTTAACATGCTTAATGCAATATTTTTCATAGAAATCAATGTTCTCAGTCCACTCCCATTTCTTTGGATATCCCATGTTAGCTTCTCCAAGTGTTCCATAGCTGAAATCAGTCCATTCTAATTCTATCCAATTTGATGTAGGAATTTGAATGTCACTATGGTTATTTGGATCAACATCTGTATTGTTATTGGAGCATGTGCCAAGCCAAAACCATCTACCATCTCTATACCCAAACGCCGCAAATCGTGCATCACCTGTTTCACTTATAGAACTTGATGGTAATCGATTAGGTTGATCATCAACCCAATACATTCCTCTGAACTTATAATAAACCCCATTACATGGTGTAATTGTAAAGTGACCACCTGTAGTAATCCAATATGGAGCATATGAGTCTCCTCCAACATGCGCATCTCCACTACCCGAGTCATCGCCCCATTTTTTACGACTCCCATTAATAAGCTTTCCAAATGCTCTATCAGCCCATCCAATAGTCTTATCTCTAACCAAGAAATTATCCTCGTAAATCCATGAAAAACGCCTATCACCATATGTTATTCCCTCTCTTACTGCATTTGTAAGGGATTGAGGATCAACTTTAGTAATTGGATATTTTGAAATAACATTTGCTACCGGTGAGCTTTCATCAGGTGAAAAATTAAATACATTTGCTGTATTATATACGGGAGTATTATATGCCCACGTAGAGGAAGTAACATCAAACGTGTTAGCTATCCAACCTATATTATCTGTATAATAAGTGCCTTGTTTAAATCGCACAAGTTCCCAATTGAATATGTTAGATAAAAGAGAACTGGCATTTATACCTGATAACGACACTGTATTAGCTTCTATATTGGATTTATAAAAAGTCATTTTAAAACCATCTTTTGACTGTCCACCATTAACTGCACCATATGCATTACACGTATGAGTTTTAATATTATTTACATTTACAGATGAATCAAATCCAACTACAAAACCGGTTCCTACAATTTCATCAATAATACCATCACCGCTCCATAATTGTGTTTCTGATGACGCTGTTGATAAATGTGCACCTGGATAAGATGCCCAACTAGAAGGATTATTAAATACATTTGTTACATTTGATACTGAACCAACCGAACCTGCACCATTATTAATATTAGAAAGAATAGGTGAAATTGAAGTTGGAATGACAGGAGTATTATCATTATAAAATACAAGAGGAAATAAGGATGTTCCTTTATCAGCACCTTGTGGATGTTGAATTGTGTCAGTTAGAATAATCAACATATAAGTGAGTGTTATAACATTTGGATCGGCATTCGATGATTCACCATTATCACTAGTTTGCACTTCTGACCATGAAGTGCTAGTTCCATCCGTAGATAAAAATTTACCAGCATTACCACTTTGCGATGGATAAATTGCTAAATTATTATTATTTATAATAGCTGTCTCTATATCTTCTAAAGTAATTGACATATATATAATTATATAAATTTTTTTTTTATAATTTATATTTTTATAAATAAAAATAAAAAATAATCTATGTATGGTAAATATTAGTTAACTAAATGTTGTATTATTAATTATACATTTTTATATAGTCAAATTAATATTAGTATCATTGTTGTGAACTTTTTGCAATATTCAATTTGTAGATATATAACATTGACGATATCCATTACGTGGCTTATTAAACCTGCAATTAGAATATATTGCATTTTTATTATTATTATTTTTAGTATTTTTAATTTGAGTTTTTATAGTTTTTTTTTCCATTTTATCCATAAATTTAGAGGTCGCATTACTAGCACTTTGTTTTAGTTTTTTTTTTTTTGCCATGGATGCGGCATCCGCATTGCCATGTCCTTGTGCAGTAGCAGACTCAATTTCGGGTGCCATGCGCCCCCATGCAGCAAGTTGGTCCAGCATCCCCTGAACTCTCTTCTGGCTCCGCCTCCTCAGCGGGCTTGCGAATATGTCCATAAATGTTGCGCGAGTCATGTTCTTGGGAATTACACCACCTGCTCCTTCAGTTATATCTTTATCACTCACTTTTTCAGGATTTATATTAAAGTTCAACGCTACTAAATATCGTGCTTCATTGAAATTTAGTTTTCCGTCCTTATCTTGGTCAAGAACGCGCCAAACCCTCTCCATCAGAGTGGTCGTTGCGGTCATTGAGCGGAGTGCTTGCTCAGGTGCAGGTGCTTGTGCAGGTGGAACTGCTTGTTTAGGTGCAAGTGCTTGTGCAGGTGGGAGTGCTTGTGCAGGTGGGAGTGCAGGTGGAACTGCTTGTTTAGGTGCAAGTGCTTGTGCAGGTGGGAGTGCTTGTGCAGGTGCTTGTTTAGGTGGGAGTGCTTGTGCCGGTGGGAGTGCTTGTTTAGGTGGGAGTGCTTGTGCAGGTGCTTGTGCCGGTGGGAGTGCTTGTTTAGGTGGGAGTGCTTGTGCCGGTGGGAGTGCTTGTTTAGGTGGGAGTGCTTGTGCAGGTGCTTGTTTAGGTGGGAGTGCTTGTGCAGGTGCTTGTTTAGGTGGGAGTGCTTGCGCAGGTGCGTGTGCAGGTGCTATTGACTTATGTTGTAGATTTGCACTACTGTCTGCTTGAGTTTGTGATAATTGAATATAAAAATATTCTTTACTAATTTGTTTATTAGAATATAATGAACAAATTAGAATTATAATCCCAATACAAACTAAAATTTTAAAATGAAAGATCATTTAATACTTTATATTATATATAAATAATATAATTTATATTTATAAATTTATTATTTATGAAATTGAAAAATTATTTATAAATGTATTAATATAATAAATTTATGAATAAATATGTAATCTTAGCAAAAAAAAATATTAAATTATTTAAAAATACAAATAATTATAGAAAATTTATACCATTAAAGAATACTGATACATTTTTATCTTATTATGAATCAATTGATAAGTATTTAATAAATTGGTGTAATAATGATTATAATAGAATTACTCAAAATGATATACTTAAAAATGATATTATTTATAAAATAAAAGATTTTGGTATTGGAGCAGGAGGCACTCGAAATATAAGTGGAACTTCTCCTATTCATAATTTATTAGAAAAAAAAGTTGCTGAAATGCACAAAAAAGAAAAAGGATTAATTTTTAATAGTGGTTTTCTTGCAAATTTTTCTACATTTGAAACATTAGGAAAATTATTTCCAAACGCTACTGTATTTTCTGATTTTGATAATCATTCATCAATAATTCAAGGTATTAAAAATAGTAAATTAAAAAAAAAAATATTTAAACATAATGATATAAATCATTTAGAAAAATTATTAAAGGAAGATAATTCTAATTACAAAATAATAGCAATTGAATCATTGTATTCTATGGATGGAAGTTGTGCTAGATTAGAAGATATATCTTTTTTAAAAAATAAATATAATGCATTTACTTTTATAGATGAAATTCATGCAGTAGGATTATATGGTCCAACAGGATCAGGATTGACAGAAATGTTTAATTTACAAAATCAATTTGATATTATAATGGGGGGATTTGGTAAAGGATTTGGCACATTAGGCGGTTATATAACAGGAAATGAATACATAATTGATAATGTTCGACTAAATGGGTCGGGATTTATATTTACAACTGCAATTCCTCCTCATTTAACTTACGCTACAATAAAAAGTATAGATTTTGTTAAGAATAATATTTTAGAACGTCAAATAAAAAGAAAAAAAAATATTGATTATTTTATAAAATTACTTAATAAGTATAGCATACCTTATATAAAAACTAATTTTTCATCACATATCATTGCAATTTTAATTGGTAATTCTGAAAAATGTAATAAAATTTCACAAATATTATTAAATGATTACAATCATTATGTTCAACCTATTAATTATCCAACAGTTCCAATTGGAACTGAAAGATTCAGAATTAGTTTAAGTTTTGATCATAATCCTATACTAATTAATAAATTTTTAAAAGATCTTAAATATATACTAGATTATTTACAATAAAAAATTCTATCTGGTGAAATTAATTCATTTTTATTATTTATTTTAACATTTATATTATAATTATCATATGAACCTCCTCCAAAAATATCTTTTATTATTCCTGGTTCTATTATATATATATCGTTTTGTTTTATTCCATTAATAGTATCTCTTTTTATTACAAGAATATTTTTTTCTTTTAGATTTTTTTCTATATCATCACGCACATATCCTTCTCTTAAATTAAATAAATCTCTTAAATTTTTGGTAAGTCTTAAATCTCTTTTATATGTAGTAAATATTTTTGTATTTTCTAATGAATCTACGCAAAATACATTTTGAAGTTTTTCTAGTTTTTTATCAGATAACATTGGAAAAAATCTATTTTTTGATTTAATTATTATATCATGTTGATAATCTTCTTTAAAATTAGGATCAATATCTAAGTCAGTATCCATGTTAAATAAATTCATTAATATATATATATATATCAATATTTATCTTTATATCACATTGCAGCTAAAACTGTAACATCAGAATTTAAAATATCTTTATAAATTTCTTCATTAGAATTAAAATACATTTGTATCAATGTAATTTTATAAAATTCAGAATTAGTTTTTAATTCATTAGTTATTAAATTATACAAAACATCAATTCTTTTAGCTATAGGAATTTTTAATATGTTATTGTTATGAAATATTATACCAGGATTAAATTTGATAATTACTAATGTTTTATTAGTATTAACACTTAATTTTTTAATTTTTAAACATTCTTCTTTTGATAATATTGTTGTTTCTTGTTTTTTGTCTTTTTCTACAATAATATATTTTTTTGATGATTCAAAAATTAATTTACTTAAATTATTCATAAATATAATATTAAAAACTATTATATTATATATATATATATATGAATTTTAAATACTGTGAAATTAAAGCAAATGAATATATTTATTTAAAGAATAATGAAATTATTGAGGATTTAATAAATAGTAAATTTAATGAGTGTTTTACATCATACGCATTAGCTAATATTACAGAAAAAATTTCAAGATTACAAAAAATAAAAAAATTAATAAATATATTTTATGTTCCATTTGGTATAGGCGAAAAAGATGATGAAGAATTTTTTGATCAAGATATGAAAGATTTATTTTATTTTGATCATAATCTATTTATAAAAGCTATTACTGATGAAGTTGCTAATCTTAATCTTACTACTAATAATATTAAAAAAACTCCTTATTTAGAATATATAATGAAAGAATTTTTAATAGATATTTTTGAGCATTTTGAATTAACACATCTTGATTATTATAAATATATGAAAAGAGATTTATATGATGAAGAACAGCACTATTTCAAGGACGAGCGCAGCGAAGCAGCAGACTCTATTTATTGGCAGGAGAATATTTCTAAAAATATTTTATCTAAAATAGATAAAATATATATTATAAAAGATATAGAACATAAATTATCAACGTTCAAACCTAGACATTTTAGTAAACAAAGACGTACAAATTCACTCCCAAAACCTCCAAAATTAATAAGTGTTGCGACCGGAGGAGGTTCCAGTATTTCATATAAGTCACCAGGAGATACACACATGGACGACCCAGGATCCCCAGGATCCCCCGGGGATAGTGACGGTGAGTCAAGCGACAAATCAGCATCCGATAAATCAGAATCCACAGATTTGTCAATTGATCCAGAATCTCATTTATTAACTTTTAAGCAAATTAAAGCTGTTTTTGAAGATATTATTGAACCTTATCACGATTTTAGTACTCCACGGAAGATTGGTGGACCAAATTTAAGATCATATTTCACATATCCTCAAAGAATAACAATGTTTACAGGTTCTTATTATTCTAGAAACTACATCGAACCGTTGACTAAATTATTTATCAATAATCCAATAAAATCAGAAGATACTAACAAAATACATTTTGATAAATTATTTAACAGAAACGAGAATAAATTTGATGATTTATTAAGAAAAAGGACAGGTTCTTTTGAACAAAAAATATTTCATCTTACTTTTATGTCTCCTCATATATCTTTAAAAGTTAATCAAAATACATTAGATTATTATTCAAATTTTAAATTTTATTTATTACATCAGGAACCATATATGATGACACAAATAGATAGTAAAGGTATGGTTCATATTGAATCTATTTATGATAATTATCCAGTAAAACCTACTTCAGAAACTAAAAAAACATTTTTGGAAGCAATTGATTCTAAATTTTATTTAGAAACGGACCTTGATGATGAAAAGCTACAAAATTTTTTTAAATATTTCTATTGTCAATTAAAAAATGATAAAATAAAATACATTCTTGTTGATTGTGAAATAGCGCGCATTGCTCGCACAAAGGGTATATGGTCAAAGTTAAAAAAATATTTAAAACAACATGGTATTCATTTTCCTACAACTTTTTCGCAAGTTTGGGATTCTAAAACAACTTCGAATAAGGATTTTGATAAATGTATTAAAAGCGCAGTGTCAAAAATGCCAATTCTTCCTGAGAGTTTAATTTTATCATCTGCTATAGATGATACTATAAATAATTCAAAAGAATTTAATCCTAAAAAAAATTCAATAAAAAACTTTTATTGGGCTAGAATAAATCCTGATTATATAAATAGAGTAAAATCAGATCATTCTATTTCAACTATTAATATTGAAGAAGAAGAAGAAGAAGAAGAAGAAGAAGAAGAAGAAGAAGAAGAAGAAGAAGAAGAAGTAGAAGTAAAAGAAGAATTAGAAGTATTATCTGATATAGAGTGGGATGCCAAAATACTTGCTTTAGATTTGCCTACTTTAGATTTGCCTACTTCAGATATAACAAAAATAGATGATGATTCAGAACGTGCTACGAAACCACATGAACTAGATCAAGATGATAATCAAAACCAAACTATTAAGGGAGAAGAACATTTTCCAATTAGATTTTTCTTAACAAAATATCAAAATTATTTCAGTAGTAGTGATAGTGATTATAGTAGTGAAATGGAAGATGGCTCATTTCCTGGCTCATTTCCAGGCTCATTTCCAGATAACGTTTTACCCCCTAATATAATGAATAAATATAAAGACCCTGTTAATACAGGACCAATGTTAAAAATATATTTTGTAAATTTGAGAAGATCACTACCGGTTTCTTCATTAACTATAATATTATATAGAGTAATAAAATTAAACAATTTAAATATACAAGCCAGTGATTATGAAAATTTTGATCTTGTAAAAGTTTTAAAAATATTTAAAGAAGCTTTTGGTTATGTAACTTCTAAAAATAGAAGATTAATTGTAAATATTTTATTAGATTTAAAAAAAACAGGAGACTGGGGAATATCAAAGAATATTTTTGATTATAATAACGCTGAATTAGACAATTTAGCGTGTCTTGCAAGTAACGATAAAATGCATGATGTTATTAGTATATCTATTTCTAATCCTACAATATTTGAATTACCTACAGAAGCCAAATCTCGCTATTTCTTAGATAATTGGTTTGTAGATTCTGGGGTTAATGATGACAAAAAAAAATGTTCTTTACTTAGCTATTTTAAAGGTACAACAAATCAGTATACAATATTAGGTATGATTAGTATTATTGAATCAATGAAAGAAAAAAACAAAAATTTATTTAAAGAAGAAATCAAAACTGAAATATTAGTTTCTCACGATGATCACAAAAATTTAGAAAAAAATAACATTGATACCGATATTATAGATAGAATCTTAGTAATTTTGAATTGTAGTATTAAGAATTATAGTGACTTTGATGAAAGTAATTATGATGATGATTTTATTGAATTATACAAAACTCATAACACTTTTTTATCTGATATTTGGAATAATATAAAATCTTTGTTTAAAGAAAAAATAGTTAAAAAAGAAATTATTCAATTTATTATTGATGTGAAAAATACCGAAGATGATTGGGATTTATATTTTTTAACAAATGTTAAATTAGGATCAGCTATTTTTGAATTATTTACTACTTTAATTTTTGGTTTAAAAACTTTAAATACTCACCATATGTATGGCCGTTTTCATAGTTCTTTGGTCAAAAGTATAGAAAATATGATAGATATTACATATGATCATTCTATACTACCTTTGAGTGTGAGAAAATTACTGAATAAACGCCATGAGGCCTATCTTTCTGATTTTAAGAAACCAAATAAAAATTTTTTGGTTCTAGTTTTATATAAAAAATTAGAAAGCTGTCAGCCACCGAATTTTAATAACTTGGAGAATACTATAAATAAAATAATAGATTTATTACTTGAAAATATAGAATCAACAAGTTTTAAAAATAGGCACAAAATTATAATTATTTTTTGCTTAATTGTTAATTTATATATATATAAGAATAAAACTGATAAGAATATAAATATAATATATCATAACATAAGAGGTATTTGGAAAAAAAATAAAAATTTAATTACACAATTTAACGGACATCCTACAAAAAAAGATATAGTTCTATCATCAACCTTTCTAAAAAAAAAAAGAAACACCGAAAAAAGAGATGATGACGATGAATTTTTGGATTTACCTAATTATACTGAATGTTATCAATATAATATGGAAGCTAAGGAAGATCAAACAAATAATGGTTGGAACTTTGCTACATTAACAGAAAATATGTTTCTAGAAAATACAGATAATTTATTACATTATGAAAGCAAATTAAAAAATTTAGATACATATTATAACCTGCAGATTACTGAATATGAAAAATTATTAAATAAAATCGTTAAGTTTACATCTTTTGATACAGTCATTCCTGGTCCAGATAAATTTAAGGAAATTATGGCAGATCGTTTATGTTTAGTTTCTTGGAAAAATGAAGATAAACATGATCCTAATTGTAAAGCTTACCAACTTCAAACAACATCATCCTTAAAAAAAAGAGCAACTCGTGGTGCCAACATGAGCAGGAGAAATACTGTCCAACCAGCAGGTGTGACAAAACTTTGGGAACAAAAACAAATTACAAGCAAAAACGATAAAAAAATAGAAACAGATCAAATAAGAAAACAAAATCTTGATGATGTTCCTTTTAATAAAATTCGTTGCGACTATGCTGCTATACTAATTAATACATTGATTCCAAGTTTAAAAGAGCTTGAAATAGAACATGTGACAGAAAAAATTATATGCGAAATACCTTATTGTTTAAAAGAAATAAATAATTTAATATCAAAAATCGATGATATATTAACAACATCAATACATCAATTGGATAAAACAAAAACAAAATCATATTTTCCAGAAAAAGAAAAATTAGAAAAAGAAAAATTAGAAAAATTAAAAGAATTTAAAAAAATTTTTAATACTAATTTATCAGAGGTGATACAATCAAGATATGTATTAATGTTAATCAGAACAATCAAAGAAAATTTCGAAGATATAAGTCATTTACAAAAATCTATGGATGTAAAACAAACAACTAAAGTAGCGTATGTAAATCTTTTAGATAAAATTAAAAAGAAAAATCATTCTTTGGTAGAAAATGTGGAAAACTTGAATAAAATTGAGAAAATTATTGAAGATACTAACACTGTGTCAATAGATGATATAACTAATTATTTAGAAAGTTTACTTGATGAACAATTAGGTTTTCTGGATCTTATCAAAAACTTATACAAAACAGATAATAGTACTTTTATAACGATGAGATCAACGGAAGCAGGTGCCACTGCAGAGGAAAACCGTGTCTGGTGTAATAAACTTCAAATAAAATTAAATTCACTTAAACAAATCTTTAGTGATAATAATAAGCTTATTCAATCATTAAAACCTTCTGAATTAGTATGTAGTAATATTAGTACATTAGCAGAAATATTAGGCGCATCAGCATCAGAATCAGCATCAGCAGCAGCAGCCTCCACCGTTGTTGCTGCATCAAAAATAGACCCAGTTGAATTAGCATCTAAAATAACATCTAATCTTGATTATACTTGTTCAAAAGATATGTATGATAAAATTGATATCTTTTTTAAAAATCAGTCTAACAAACTGCATCGTGTCCCACATACAAATATAAGTAAAAATCTTACATATTATCCAGGAAATAATGATAAATATTGGGAAAAATGTAGTAATCCAACTGACGGTCATTGTTTTTATTGGGCTTTATATAGAACTCTATTAACACTAAAACAAAAAGATAAACTCCCAGATTATGATATTTATAATCATCTTAAACATCTTAATAATCCATCTGCCGAATATATTGATCAAGTTAAGGATATAGGAATACTTCGGTATGCAGTATATAATTTAGTTTCTGAAAAAAATGAACCTTTTACTACAGTTAATGAAGATGAAATAGATATGATGAAAATAGGTTATGAGCATGCAAATCATGGAAAAGGGGTAGGCGAGGGCGGATGGTCATCTGATTTCGATATAACGGCATGTGCAATTATTTGTGGTATATGTATTGCGGTTTATGAAAATCGTCTGTTAAAATGGACAGTTTTTTATCCAAAACAGGAACAATCAGTATTCAGATGCAATAACACTATGTGTTTTTGTATTAATTCAGCTAATATTCATTTTGATTCACTTATTCCAATCATGCAGGATAATGATCCCGGAATTGATGTTGACAGTGATGATCTTGAAATACAAATAAAAATAGATAATATAGAGAAAGAAATTGATAAAAACAATGATCTATTTTTTATAAAAGAAATAAGATCTATTATTGGTTTAATATTAGAATTAGTTAAGGAAGATGATGTTATAACATTTTTAACATTACTAGATAAATTTATAGACAAAAATGAAGATTTAGGGATTTTATTAATATCCGAGGAAAGAGCGTCTCGTGAGCATCATGAAAAATTATTAGAATTAATAAAAATAATAATTTTTTATAAGGATATAAGCAGTAAAAATAATGAAACACCAGGAATTAACAGCAAACTTTTAATAAAATCTCCTTTAGATATGTCGAAATGGAATACAATAGTGAAAATGCATATTGCTTTAACAGAATTTGAAACAGAAATAAAAAATAACATTACAAAAATTAATTTACTACCAACCGACCAATTTACCCATATTTCTAAAGATATCCTTAAAAGAATAAATATACAAGAATAGATTCATATTATATAATTTTAATAATTTAAAAATTTGTATCAACTACTATTATTAAATAAATCTTCCCAGCTATTTTTGATAATATTTATATCAAGTGTTTTAGCCCATTCATGTCCTCGTTTGATATAATCATTTTTTTTTTCATCATTTTCCATTAATGTAATTATTTCTTTTGTAGCTCTATTTTTATATTCTTCTATATCATTGTTATTAATATTTATAGCTAAACCTCTATCCCCGATTGTTGTATTTAATGAACCTATATTATTGTAAATACAAACACATTTATATAATTGGGCTTCAGCAGCACAATTACAAAATGTTTCACAAAATTCTGTTGGATAAAAAAAATATTCTGATTTTAACATTTCATTAGATAATTCTTCATGAGATACTTTATCAAATAAAGTCACATCTTCTAATAATTTAATTTTATTATGCATATTTTCATTTATATCATTTTTTCTAAATATTATAAGTGAAGAAGATTTTACTTTTTCTTTAATTAAAGAATAACATTCTAATAATACATTTAATCCTCTATTAGGATCAGAAACATATATAAATCTATTTTTAATTTTAGATACATTATTTTTATAATAATTTAATTCCATAGGGTTCGGTATAGTAATAATAGGTATATTATTTGTGTATTTATAAGTATTAAAAACGGAATTTAAATTATTTTTATGAAATTCCGATAGACATATTAAACTATTAATATTATTTGCAACATTATCTAATAAATTTATACCTTGATCTGGTAATCTGTCATCATTATAAATAGGATTAATTATCATGTCTTCTATCCATAAATAAGTTTTTTTAGCGACATTTTTGAAATAAAGAAAATAATTAATATAGCGTAATATTATCATTATATCTATACATTTAAATGAATTAATATGTTTAGAATCTAAATAATAAACATTTTTGTAAAAAATTTGCTCATTTCTAATTTCTAAATTCCATACAAATACCAATACATTATATTTTTCTGTCATAGACTCTGCTAATTTAAGTGCACTATTTTCACTGCCAAATACATTTCTTGTATGATAGTTTTCTCCATTAAATGGAGGTGTTAAACCCATGTAAATTGCTAAAGTTTTTTTAAATGGTGATAAATATATATTCATATATTTATATAGATGATTTATTTTCTATAATTAAAATTTAATTATAATCATAGAAATATGTAATCTTTTAAATAATATAACAGTTTATATTATATGAAATGTGATAAATTAGAAAATTTAAATCAAGATATTATTTTTCTAGAAAAAGATATATCTGAATTGGTTAATATTTTTGAAGATCTGCAGATTATGGTAAATTCACAATCAAATATACTGGATTCTATAGAAGATAATATTATTTCATCTACTGAAAATACAGAAGAAGCGACTGAAGAACTAATATATTGTAATAAAAAATCATTTAAAAAGAAAAAAATAATATTAAAAATAGTAGGAGGGTCTATTGTATTAATTCCAATAGTCTCAACGCCTATATTATTACCTATATTAGGTATAAAATTAGTATTAGGAAGTTTATTAGGAACAATAACCGTTGGTTCAACAATTTATAGTGTTGCAAAAAAAAAATAAAAGCATTCTAAATTTATTCACTATTATTTTGTTTACCAGATTGATGATTTTTGCTTGCGACTTTTCCACCTCTTCTCTGTTTAATATTTCGAATATTAAAACCTTTTAATTGTTGTTTAGATGCAGCCATATTATAATGAGATCCTCCTCCTCCTGCTCCCCAATGGTGTTTTTCAGCATAAATTGTTTTATTAAAACTTTCTCTACTTTTATGTGTAAATTGAGAAGCTATTCCTTTTTTATTATATTTCATACTTGTATTTACAATATCAAAGTTTTTTATAAGTTCCTTACGTGCTACTTCTTGAGCCATTAATAGTTCAATATTTTTACTTGATGATAAATTTATGCGATTTTTTCTATTGTGATAGTTAACCATATCTTTATGAACCGCTATACTTCCGTTATTTAGAATAAGATCATTATTGAAATTATTACTTTCTTTTTGTATATATATTTCTTTTATTGAGCTTAAATTATAATATTTTTCTAAATTTTCAATTATATCAAAATTTATTATTGTATGGTTTTTATCTAACATATGATGCCTACAAGCATTAAAATTAATAAATTTTTTTCCACACCATAAACACTGATTATTAAAATAAACTTCCTTATATAAATATTCAAACAAATCATATATATTTAGTAAATATTCTTCAAATGGAACTTTAAAATAATATTTTGATTTCATATAAGATAAATTGGATTTGAATGAATTACTTATATTATCATCATAAAGACTCCTGTTAAAATTTATATCATAATCCATTTCATTTAATTCACACGTATTATTAATTTCTTCTAAATTATCTGGATCATTAATTTTTATAGATTTATCCATATCATTAACTTCTTCCTTTTCATTTAGTTCATTTAGTTCATTTAAATATATATCCACTGCTTTTTCAATATTTCCTTCACTTAATTCTAATAATTTTTCAGCTTTTAAACAATTAACACCAGTAATTGCTTTAATTACATTAATATTATTCATAAATTCTATATAAATATATATATAGAATTTATTTTTCAATTGTAATTGTTATCGATACAGGAAAGTGATCACTTCCATAACTCTTCGGCGTTTCACCAACCGCTAAATTATAAATGCTTTTTTTTCTTTCTTTAGCCTTATTATTTATCCCCATACAGTCTAATATTTTATTATATCTTTTATTTTGGGTTATAAAATTCTAGTGCTTTGCTGTTATATGATTTACAAATTCGTTTGACAAAATATTATGACTAAAAATATTTATTTCAAAATTTGTTTCAATATTTGTTTCTTTTCCATATTGAATATACATTTTTAATATATATTTTTCCTAATTTAGTATTAATATTTATTTGTTTTCCTGTTAAAGGATTTTTTATTATTTTATACATATATATATATATATTTATTATTTTATTATGATTCAAGTATATAAAAAAATAAAAAATCCTTTAACAGGAAAACAAATAAATATTAATACTAAATTAGGGAAAAAAATATTATTTAATTATCTAACATTATTTGGTGGAGTAAGTGGAGGTTCAAATATTCTACCAAAATTATTTAAAAATAAATTATTAGAAAGTAAAACAAAAAGAGAAGAAAAAACAACAGAATTAAGAAAAAGTAATATTACAAACTGTTTTGATAAAGTATCTAATGTTACTAATATATTTAATTCAGAACATTATTTAAACCGCATAATAGAAAATTTAACAAGTAATGGAACAGATCTTTATACAGAATTGAACGGTGAAAGATATTTTCATAATGGCAAGATTAATAAATCAGAGACAAAAAAAGGTGCTTTTTCTTATGTTAAAGAATTAATATTTGAGAAAAATAATTCTGATACAGATACATTACCTTTATCAAGTGAGGATACATTACCTTTATCAAGTGAGGATACATTACCTTTATCAAGTGAGGATACATTACCTTTATCTAGTGAGAAACCAAGTTCATATAAAGCAAAGCAAGAATCGAAAGAGTCAACTGCATCATTCGAACAAACAGTATCGCTGAAACAACCAATATCAGATGAACTTATAAAGAACGATGTAAATCATTATAAATTTACAGGTGTTTTAAGTTCTAATCCTGTAGAAATTGAATTAAATGATAAAATTGATAGAATATCTATATTAGAAAAAGTATCTATAGATAAAGAAAAATTTTTAGATGAAGTAATCCTGCATAACAAATTGATTGATATAAATAATATTTGTCCAAATATTATTCCTATTAAAAATATTAATGGACGTATTTTTATGCTTAAAGGTGATGGAACTTTACGTGATATGACAAACATTGATATTGATATAGCAGATAAAATAATTAAATGTTTAGAAGAAACATTAAAGTGTTTAATTGTTAATGGATTTTATTATTTTGATTTAAAATCATATAATGTAGTTTATACTTGTATAAATAATAATTTATTAATTTGGTTAATTGATTTAGGTTCTGTTTTAGGTATGAAATTAATAGGATCTGAAGAATTGGGAAAAATTTATATTTCAACATCACCGCACCCAATAATTAATAATAAATTATTTAATTATAAAAAATCTATACCTTCTAACTGCATTACAGAGGATTTGACAAGATACTGGGATTCTATTTATGCTTATCAATTATCTTCATTATTTTTTCAATTAATAGGTATAAATGCTTTTATTAGATATAATAAAATAGATGAATGTAGCACAGCTGAAATTCTGACAGAATTTCTTAGAATTCAAAATGATATTGATATGAGATTTAAAAAAGATATTGAAAAAGATAAAATAAAGAGATATTATTCTGTCTATACTGATATTATTGGTGATTTAAAAACTGAAAATATACAACTAAATACTTGCAAAAAACATGAAAATTTTTACAACAAGGGTTGAAAAAAAATTGAATCAAAATATATACTTTTATTATATTATATTTTTATAATGGTATTACAATCACAAAATCATGGATTTATATTTGAAAATAGTGTAAGACAAATTATATTTGACTTACCAGTTGAAACAAATAATACAGATAAACACGATATTCCAAAACAAAAAAATAAGTATGATAATAATGAAAATTGTTCTATAAAAACAACAAATTCGCTAACTATATATTGTGGTGATATATTACGATTTTTAAATTACAATTTTTTAGAAAAAAATACTATTATAATTATAAAGTATAAACAAACTGACACTGAAAAAATAGTAAAAACTATTTATGAAATTAATTATAATAAAGAATGTTATAATCTATTATTAGGAAATTTGCCTATTAAAATTATAGAAGATTATGTCAAAAATGTAAAATCAATACCAAAGCATATTAAAGGCGAAGAAGCAAAACAAATATTTAATTATCTAGAAGAAAAGAAAAAATTAAAAAAACAATATACTAATATTTTACAAATTAATCCAAAGGTAGATAGTAGTCAGAGTAGAGTCCAGTGTTCTATACAAAATTTTGAAAATGATCTTAAAGATTTTATTAAATATAAATCAAGCTATGATACTCCAAATCTTATAAGAGGAAAACTTATTGTTAATAAAATTAAAAGTTGTAAGAGACACAGAAATAAGAAGCTTAAATAATAATTTTATTAAATTCTTCAATTAATTCTTGTTTTGATATTGATTTTGGACCACAAGTATTATCTTTACAATTATAATAAATATCATTTAATTTACTAAATAATAAATCTGTTAATTCAATTTCAAATTTAATAAAGTAGTGTGATTGAATAGATTTATTATTAGTTTCTTTATCAATATTTCCAGCATTTACACCTACTCGTCTAAAAGATATATCATGTTTATCATTTTTTTTTACAAATTTATATTTATTTGGTATAAGTTTATTGGGAAGTTGTCGATTAATGTCTTTTTTTATCCATATTTGAAATACACAAGGCACATTATGTTCCTTTTTATTTATAAGAAATGAATTTTTAGGTAAATCATATTCGCATATGAGATGGTAATTTAGTGGATAATGTTTTTTTAAACTTTGTTTTTTAAAACTTTTTGGTAATATAAATGAAATACTATTACAATATTCACAAGATTTTTTTATAAATTTTATAGCAAGTGATGATTGACGTCCAAAAGGTGGATTACCTATAATATGAATCTTACTATTAGGTTGTAAGAGTAATGTATTGTAATCAAATATTAAATAATCTTGTTTTATTACTTCATCATTTTCTGGTTCTAAATCATAAAATTTATAATGTTTTGATAATGATTTTATACTATTAATAAATGAACCGTTTCCGGCACTTGGTTCTATACATATATCATCGTTGCCGATGTTTATTTTTTCTTTTATTAAATTTATACATTTATTTACAATTAAATCAGATGTATAAAATTTATCTGAATTTTTTCTTTTTAAACCAGTTAATTGTTGCATAATATTTATAAATAAATATTTAATATTTAAATCAAATTTTAATTTATTTCAATATTAGAATGTTGTATAAATAAATTATAAAACAATTTTAAAAGCAACAGCCTTAATCTTTATACTGTCTTTGTTTATTGAATAAAGCTTTTGATGAAACAAAGTCAAAAGTTATTACACTAATGCAAATATGAATGATCATAAATATAATTGTTAACATACAAATATAAACTATTGAATTATAATTTTAAAATATTATAATTAGTTATATAATATATTATATTATTAAAATTTGTTTAAAATAATATATGTATCTTTTAAAAATATTTCATTTATTTGTTCTTCGGTGACCTTGTGATCTGTTATTTTAAATTCTGGTATAACTTTATCACAAAGATTATTGTTTATAATAATGTTATTTAATTTTTGATTTCCAAGAATTGCTCCCCTTGAATTCAAAAAATTTATAGATTTTTCACAAATTATGTTAAATCCATTTCTTATCTGTGGATTAATGAATTTAAATAAATGTAACTTTATATTACCATATGTCATATTATAAAAGTTAATTTCAAAAGTTTTTTCAGGTATTTCGTCGTTATACATACCTACATTTAAGTTCAGTCTTTTTGAATTTTCTATTTCAGAAACTAAAAACGAATTATCTGGTTCAATTTCATTTCCATATTTATTTATAAAAGTAAATCTCTCTAAATCAAATAATATATATTTATCATCATTATTTATATAAATTGTTTTAAAAAAATACGCAGATTTAGGAAAAGATAATCCAAGACACTTTAATGCTATATCTATATCATTTTTATTTCTTACTCCTTTTATTTTACTTTTTGTTTCATTATACATAAAATCATCAAGATAATTTAATTGTTCATCATTTAATAAAGAACTTTCTATATTTATAAATAATCTCTCTCTTATACAATTATTATCTAAAAGTCTATAAACAGAATTATTGTCAGGTAATTTATATCTTTCTCCATATATAGGATTTATATATGGATCACCACCTCCTGATAAACCTATTTGAGCATAAAATAAATTCCAATCCGTCGATGTAGGAGTAGTTCCGATGTGTATAAAATTGTATGTCACACCATTTACTAATAAACTCATTTCTGTGTTAACAGCGTTAATAATAATTTTATTATATATACTGGTCATAATATATTATTCTTTAAAATATTTTTATTCTTATATTTAAATTTACTATTTTTAAAATATAAGATTTATATTATAATAATAAATATCATAAATTTCTATTATTTTTATTTTTTAAATTTACGCTAGATATTATATTATTTATAAATTTTATTACATGAATAATAATTTAGATAATAATTGTGATCAACGTTACTATTCAGCAAGTCATCCTTATTCTCATTATTTAAGACCAGGACCTGTTGGTAAACAAGGACCTACAGGACCATCCGGAATAAATGGTAGAGATGGTAAAGATGGAAAAGTTGGAGAAAAAGGAGAAAATGGATCAATTGGTTATCAAGGAGATCCTGGTGAAAAAGGAAATCCTGGTAAAAAAGGTTCACCTGGTTTACAAGGTCCTACTGGACCGGAAGGTCTTTTTGGAGGCACTATTAGACAAAATCTTATTCCTGATTTAAATGGTAAAATTTCAAACGGATATTCATTAGGAGACAATGATCACTGGTTTTCTGATATTTGGGCAAGAGAAGGACATTTTTCGGAAGGTAGTATTTCAATTGGCAATTTAAAAATATCTACAAAAATAGTTGATGGTAAAAAGCATTTAGTTCTTCCCGAAAATATTATATTAGAAAAAACTGGAAAAATAGGATTACAGGGTTCTAAAGGTGATCCAGGTAATAATGGTGAACAAGGTCCTCAAGGACTCCCGGGAATAGGCCAAAGAGGATTACAAGGTCTACAAGGACCTCAAGGTTTTCCGGGATCAAAAGGAGATAGAGGACCTACTATTGATACTAGTCTATTTCTTACTAAAAACATTTTAGAAGAAAAAATAGCTAATTTTGTTTCCGAAAATAGTTTAAATGAAAAATTACAAAATATTACAAATGAAACAATTAAATGGAATGTTTATAATTCATTACAAGATCTTCCTAACCCAGCAAGCTCTTTTAATGGAATGATGGCTCTTGTAAATGATCAAGAAGTTATGTATTTTAGTAACAATGGATTATGGAAAAAAATACAAGCGCAAAATGGATTAACAGGTCCTGCTGGAAATACTGGAAATACTGGAAATACTGGAAATACTGGAAATACTGGATATACCGGCGCAAAAGGACAAATAGGATATACTGGTCCTACAGGATTAGGATGGACCGGTAATAGAGGATGCACCGGATTTACTGGTAAAACAGGCCCTACTGGATGGGGCTGGACAGGAGCAACCGGTAATACAGGTTGCACTGGAGCTAGAGGAGAGTCTTTTAAAATAGATATATTTGATGAACTTAATTTAAATACATTTTCGATTATTCAGACGGCTGCAAACAATTCTTTAAACAATAATTTTTTTATTGTTTCTATAACTAATCATAATTTGAATGAAGTATACGAAATTCCTGGTATAATTGCAGGCACAGATTTATCAAGACATCTTATAATATATGATGGTGAAAAATGGTTTGATTATGGACCATTAATAGGTTTGAAAGGTTATACAGGATCTACTGGATGGACCGGATCTACTGGATGGACCGGATCCACCGGTTGGACAGGCTCTACAGGATGGACCGGATCAACAGGAGCAATGGGATCGACAGGAGCAATGGGATCAACGGGAGCAACAGGAGCAACAGGAGCAACAGGATCAACTGGTGCTACAGGTTACACTGGATCAACTGGATCAACCGGATCAACAGGAGCAATGGGATCTACCGGATGGACCGGATCAACGGGATCAACTGGATCAACCGGATCAACAGGAGCAATGGGATCTACCGGATGGACCGGATCAACAGGAGCAACCGGAGCAACAGGATCAACCGGATCCACTGGATCAACTGGATCTACTGGATCAACAGGTGCTACAGGTTGGACTGGATGGACAGGAGCAACCGGATTGACTGGATCAACAGGTGCTACAGGTTGGACTGGAGCAACTGGAGCAACTGGAGCAACGGGATATACCGGATTGACTGGATCTACAGGTGCTACAGGTTGGACTGGAGCAACCGGTTTCACTGGATCAACAGGATTGACTGGATCAACAGGATTGACTGGATCTACAGGTGCTACAGGTTTTACTGGATGGACTGGAGTAGCTGGATCTACCGGTGCTACAGGTTTCACTGGATGGACTGGAGTAGCTGGATCTACAGGTGCTACAGGTTTCACTGGATGGACTGGAGTAGCTGGATCTACAGGTGCAACAGGTTTCACTGGATGGACGGGATCAACGGGTTTCACTGGATCAACGGGATTGACTGGATCTACAGGTGCTACAGGTTTTACTGGATGGACGGGATCAACGGGTTTCACTGGATCAACGGGATTGACTGGATCTACAGGTGCTACAGGTTTTACTGGATGGACTGGAGTAGCTGGATCTACCGGTGCTACAGGTTTCACTGGATGGACTGGAGTGGCTGGATCTACAGGTGCTACAGGTTTCACTGGATGGACGGGATCAACGGGTTTCACTGGATCAACGGGATTGACTGGATCTACAGGTGCTACAGGTTTTACTGGATGGACTGGAGTAGCTGGATCTACAGGTGCTACAGGTTTCACTGGATCTACAGGTGCTACAGGTTTCACTGGATGGACTGGAGTACCTGGATCTACAGGTGCTACAGGTTTCACTGGATGGACTGGAGTAGCTGGATCTACAGGTGCTACAGGTTTCACTGGATGGACTGGAGCAATCGGTTCTACTGGATGGACTGGAGTAGCTGGATCTACAGGTTTGACAGGATCGACTGGAGTGACGGGATCGACAGGTTTCACTGGATGGACTGGAGCAATCGGTTCTACTGGATGGACTGGATGGACAGGATCAACCGGATCAACCGGTGATACAGGTTGGACTGGATCAACAGGAGTAACGGGATCTACAGGTTTAACCGGCTGGACTGGACCAACCGGATATACCGGATTGACTGGATGGACCGGATCAACAGGTTTCACTGGTTGGACTGGATGGACAGGTTCTACGGGATGGACTGGATGGACAGGATCAACCGGATTTACAGGTGCTACGGGTTCAACCGGCTGGACAGGTGCACCTGGTCAATTTAATATAAATGCTTATGGTAATTTAACAGAAACAAATAAAATATCTATTAGTTCAAATGCAATACAATATGTTAATGATAATAATCTCAACTATTACTTTTTAGTGACTGAACATGATCAAATTGCACAATATACAGGTATTGATATAAACACAAATTTATCAAGACATCTTATTATGTATAATGGAATAGATTGGCAAGATTTAGGTCCTTATATTGGATCACCTGGTGACGTATCTGGATTTATAGACGATACTAATAATAATGGTAATACAGGAACAATTTATTCTTCATTTAAAACAAATTCTATTTATTTAAAAGAATTAGAGTTAGCAAGTAAAATTAAAGAATATGTAATTAGAGACAACAGTGCTCCGGACTCTAATGAGCTTTGGTCTTCTAATAAAATTAATATAGTTATGAATGATAAAATTACTTTAATAAATGGAGATAATTTAACATTAACGAATAATTCTAAATATTGGTCAACTGAAAAAACGCAACAAAAATTAGATGAAATTACGGCTAATGCAAATGCTCTTATAGATAATAGTAATGAAACACTAACTACTGTATATTCATCACAAACTACACAAGAAAAAATAAATGAGAAAATAAATGATAATAATGAGGCTAATAATAAAACATACTCTTCTGAATATACTAATAAATTGTATTATAAAACATATAATGAATTTTTTAAAAAAAAAAATGGGACAGAACTTATAAAAATTGAAGATAGTCTAAAACATAGTGGCGATAGATCATCAGAATTAGAGCTTTTAACAGGTGATTATTATATTCCGAATGATATATTTGATGGAAATGTGACAGTAGCGAATGTTCCAGCAGGAGAATTGGGTATTTGGGAAAATAAAGCTATTGCATTTAAATTTAAAACAGATGCACCAAATCAAAATAGTTCAGGTAGAGCAATAAACGAATTTACAATATGGTTAAGAGAGCAATATGTTCCTAAATTAAATCCAACTAATAATAGTGGTGTATCAGCACAAGGAGGTATTGTTGATCCTGATTTTCCAGCGGATGAATCATTATTAAATATAGTAGTAAAATTATATGGTTCTAAATTAGAAGCTCCTACACTGAATGATTCTTCTTGGACGGATTTAAATTCTGATAGTTCAGTAATAAATGGATCATTTTGGATGCATCAGTCTGTATGTTGTAAATCATATTATCGTAAATCGTGGGATCCAAACTATGTAGGAACATGGGCTCGTAAAACATTAACAATAGTAAATGATGCTGATGGAAATCCACAAATAAATGAAACTCCAATACCAGGTTTGATGCTTACCGATTTAGTTCAAGGTTGGACGTTTAGAGCCGTAAGTAATGTAGATAATTATAAATCTTATAAGATAAAAATAGATGGTAAAATGCTAACCGAAGAAGTTAACGGAATAGAGACACAAGTAGAAGCAGGTTTAAAATCTAGACAGATATTTGATATATCTTTAGATTACAAAAATATACATGAATTAGATTATATATTAGATGAAGCATAATAAGTTTTAATAATCCAGAACTTAGTTTATAAAATAAATTTAATAAAATAAATAATTAATTTATTAAAATTAAATTATCATTATACCAATTCTTTCTTAATAATATAATATAATATGAATCAAAATATTAAATATACATGTCCAGCAAATAATGCTCATTATTTATTGCCAGGTCCACAAGGAGATCAAGGACCTCGTGGAATACCAGGAAAAGATGGCAGAGATGGGAAAAATGGCAGAGATGGAATAAATGGATTAAATGGTAAAAACGGAAATGATGGAGCAGAAGGAAAACAGGGAGAACAAGGTTTAAAAGGTAATAAAGGAGAACATGGAAGAGATGGATCAAATGGACCAGAAGGTCTACGAGGTCCTATGGGTGTATTTAGTGGCAGAATCAAACAAAATTTGATTCCTGATTTAAATGGTAAAATATCAAATGGATATTCATTAGGAGATGAAGATCATTGGTATTCAGAAATATGGGCAAAAGAAGGACATTTTTCTGAAGGGAGTATTTTTATAGGTGATTTAAAATTATCAACCAGAGAAGTAAATGGAAAAAGTTCATTAATACTACCTAGTAATATTATAATAGGTGAACCAGAAATGAATCAACAACAGACTTTAGGTCAAAAGGGTGAACCAGGTGCACAAGGAATCAAAGGAATTGATGGAATAAAGGGTGTTAGTGGAGATATTGGTCCTCATGGAGTTGCTGGACCAGAAGGAAAAATAGGAATAAGAGGTTATAAAGGAGAAAAAGGTGAAAAAGGAGAAGAAGGTTTACAAGGACAAAAGGGCGATATAGGTTTTTCAGTAAAAGGTGAAAAAGGTGAAACAGGAGATAAGGGAGAACAAGCTATAGCAAAAATATTTAACATATATGTAGAGAATAATAAATATAAAATAGATAATAAAGGTAATCCTAATATTTATTTATTAAGAGGGCAAAAATATATATTTAATATTATAAATGGAATTGGTTTTCCATTTTGGATAGTGAAAGAAAAGTATCCATATAATTCAGAAATTATATATAATAATGGAATAATAAATAATGGTTCTGATAATGAAAATAAAATTGAATTTAAAGTGCCGTATGATTCACCTAATGAATTATTTTATGTATCGCAATATAATGAGTTATTAATAGGAAATATTATAATAAGAGATTTAACACCTAATTCATTAGCACAAGGTTTAACCAATGCTATAAATATATCTAATTATACATATATAGATTTAGGCGGAATAGGCAATACACCTTTAAATGATGCAAATGACGGAATCTATAGTGAAATTTATTCAAATTCATTACAAAAATCTGGAACAAATAGAAAATTTAGTTGGAATATAGAGGACTTTTTATTTACAAGACAGCAATTTAATGATTTATCAGACTGGTTGGTGCAAACAGAAGATAATTTTTTAGGATATAATTTTAATATGAAAGAAGTAATAAATGGTGGTCATATAACACTTTATCCTAGAAATAATAATTCTTATAATTTTGCAAACTTATATTTGACTATGAATTACAGATCTATTAAATTTTTATTAAGTGGATCTAATGATAAAAATTCTTGGACTACTTTATTAAATACAGATACAAGCACTGGTTTAGAAATAACATCAAACAATGATAATTATTATACTTATCATTTTAAAACTTATAAATTTACTTTTACAAATACAAATTATTATCATTATTGGCAATTACAACTTATAAGTTCACCAATTAATAATTTTGTGCAGTCTATTCCTATATTTAAGAAACCATCTTTTCCAATTATGAATTCGTTTTTTAATTCCAATTTGCACTCTGAACAAGTAGATATAATTAATATTCCAGATGATGTATATTTTTTAAAGTTAGAAGGAGGACCAATTACAATAAAATATTTAGAAGGTCATGAATTAACTACTGGTTTGCGAATAGTTAAAATTACAGATCCACTTGGAGTAATATCATCCTATGAATATAAATTACAAGAGAATATAGCAATTATAGGTCCATCAAATAATTCTAATTACAATGTTCAAGAAGAAATTACACTTACAGATGATCAAGTATATTATTTTATAGTATATCATGGTCAAGGATATAATGCTAAATTTTCAGTTACAAGAGGATTAAGTCAATTTAGAATTAATGATTTAAGATTTTCATAAATAATTTAGTAAAAATTGAAAAAAATTTGATTTATAATATGATTTCTTTTATTTAAGATTAAAAATGACACAAGATAAGTTAAGTAAAGAAAATACAATACCAGAAATGGTGAACACAGATAATGAGAACGGTGTAGAAAATATTGCCTTAGAACTTGCTAAAGCATTTATAAAATCACAAGGAAATATGGCTAAGAAGTGTACAAAAAGGGGAGAACTTTCACATTTATATTTGAGCACTCAAAATTCATGGATGAATGAAGAAACTCTTAATGACACAACTAAGCAACGTCCCTTTAAGCAAGTTCTATATGCACTTTCAAAAGGTATGAATTTACTTAGAGTGTATAATAATGGACAGGTTTTACACTGGAGAGAAAATCAGCACAAAGACTATAGAAATAATGATATGATTTATAAGTCTCAACAATATTTTAGATATGGACAAAAAGAAGATTATAGAGGCGGTTATATGCCTTTTGATCATAGAAATGAATATAGAGATAATTATAGAGATGAATATAGACCAAATAATAGATATAGAAATCAATATAAAGATTTTAATGGCAGAAAACAATTTAATACGCAAGAACTTAGACCAGTTATATGTTATAACTTTAATAATACAGGTAAGTGTGATAGAGGAAATAAATGTAGATTTAGAGAACATTGTCAAAACCAAAATTAATATAGTATAATAATTTCTTAAATTTGTATATTTAAGAAATTATAGATAAAAAATTTGATTAATTAAAATTTTTCTTCTTTATAAAAGAAATGAGTTTGAACATAGAACAAAGTAAAAAAATATCTTGCGCTGACGCTTATATCCAAATCATGAGTCTTGACAATCTAAATTATGAACAACTACCAAATATATATAAAAATAGATTGACAGATATGAAGATGTATGGAGAAAAATATCAACTATATTACACTGAAATAAATGTAGACAAATATACAGAAGAATGCTTAAAGCAAGTAATAGGTAAAGAAGGATGTTATTTTAAATTAACTACACAGAATTATGACATTGATTTTATTTGGCATGATAGAAAAAATAAGAAGATACAATTTTGGGGACCAGATTATAAAAGTATAAGACTAGCTTTGTCACATATCAATCTTAGAATTCAAATGTATAGCTAATGAAGCATAAATTAAATATATATTTTTCTAATATTTTGTATGTTATAGTTAATAATTTGTTTGTGAGGAACACTAAACTATTTACTTATTATATTTGATAACGCATTTATGATTTTTAGTTAAAAATAAATAGTTTATTTTTTTTTTTATTTTATAAGGATTTATCTCTTTTGTAAGAAAAACTATTTTATTTTATAAGGAGTTATCTCTTTTGTAAGAAAAACTATTTTATTTTATAAGGAGTTATCTCTTTTGTAAGAAATGTAAGAAATATAAGTGATTATAAAGAAAAACTATTTTGTTTTAAGCCGTAAGACATTTTAAATGTCACTTTATATTAATATGCATGTTGTTGTATTGACAGTTGAAAAAATGAAATTACCAAATTGAAAAAATCATTTTAAATAAGGAAGAAGTTCTAAAAGGTATAAATACTACTCAAAAATTTATGATAGAAAATAAAGAAGTAGACATGTTTATACTGGGTCACAATCCAAATACAGTATTTTACAAAACTAACAATTCATAAATATTTAGAATGAAAAGAGCAAAGCAATTCATTAGTAAAGTATAGTATTTATAAGGTAATTATTTGAAAAATATCCTAAAATATGGAAAGGCTATCATAATGATAGCTATATAGCCCTTAAAATGCAAAAAAAAAATATTATATAATAGTTTACGAAAATCAGTTTTAAAAATACAAATAAAAAATTTTTTAGTAAAGTTGAATATGACTTATTTTATGATATTAGATATAGTTGTTCTTTTGTAGATCCTATAATAGCAATTTTAATGTTAATTATTACTATTTTGTAATAGACAATAATTTATTAAGTGTTATTCATATCAAGGAATTAAATGAATATAATCTAATGTCTTATTTATTCTAATAAACTAAACCACGCTCAGATCTATCATGTCATATTCATCTAAGAAATTATCATCTAAGAAATCTTCATTCGATTCTAATCTGTAATCCGATGACTTGGTCTTACGTCTACTACTTTCCTCTGCGTTTAGACTCTCTACACCCTTTGAATCCCATAAATTTGACGATGGATTCGACCAACAACCCCTTGCTATCGGCTTCGCATTCCATTCAATTATCCTCCCCCCTGTATTCCTTTCCACATCTCCTGCCGACCGCCTACTTGATACTTCTAACTTACTCTTTCTATTTATCTCCTTATCTACATCTTCCCAAGGAACTGCTCCTACTCCTGTAACCTTCACCCAACACTTCCGTTCCCTATCCCACAAATCTATATCTCTATATCGTGAATGTCCTTCTGAGTCTATCTCCTTTGAAAGATACTCACGCACTCTCCTCCTCTCTTGCTCGCTTGCCCTTATACTCGCTATTGATCCCGACGATGAAATTGAACTATTGTCGAACAAAAATCTTTCTACTTCTGATTCTTCCTTCTTATATTCTGTCCTTCTCTTCTTTCTAACATCCTTCGAACACTTCTTCCATCCCCCTTCAAACCTATCCTCTTCCTCTTCCACCATACTACTTGTCGCTGATACTACGTCATTTTCGCTTGTCGAATCTTCCTCTATCGATATGCATTCATACCTTGAACCTAATGTCTTCGGCTTTTCTACATTTGCTATTCTCAATGGCTTCTTACTACGCTGCTTTAATTCCCTAATACTATCTACTATCTTGCATTCTGCCAAACGACAAGCATTTGTGCTATTCGCCGTGATCCGGAAAATTTGCGATACTGAGTCGTGAACTATGAAGCAGTCTTCTCCTACAAATCGTTGGATTCTCTTCAGATTCATACCATCACGACCTATCACAAATCCTATTGAATCTCTATCCTCTGGAGCTACTACAATCAACCACGGACGAACCACATTTACACCACTTAAATAGTTTACTATGTCTTGATTGATCATCTTCGCAACCGTTTGAACATCTTCCAATGTCCTCCCTGAAATGTAGATATATACGCACATATCCAGATTCCCTCGCTTTTGATCAAACAACAATTCCTTTCCTTCTTGCAACTTCACAAAAGAACCATTTACTGCTGATGTGTATCGCCTTATCCCTGATCCACCCTTTCCAATCAACATTCTGGCTACTTCACCTATCCTTGAAGCTTCTATTCCGTGCTTCAATAGATCAATGTAACCCTGCGGACGAGGACGAGTCTTTTGCATATCATTTGAGTTCCTATTTCCTCCTTGCATTTCTTTTAGTTTTTACCACAAATGTGAATTAATTTATCCTTTAAAATTATCTCTCAAATCAAATTTATTTTTCTATCCTCATTAATGAAAAAGCCATATCGAATCACTATCTGGACTACTTCCTATGCTTGAACAATATGAACTACTATCTATCCATGAACATATCGGTGAACTACATATCGGTGAACTACATATCGGTGAACTACATATCGGTGTCGTTCTACTCGAAATATTATTATCATTCAAATCCGTTAGGTAATAAAACCAACTTTTATAACAATAATCCACATTCGCTACGTTTATACAATTATCACCTCCACTTAAACAATTATTACATATTCCACATTGCTCATCTGATAGTAAATCTGGGTATGGAAGAGATACAATCTCATTACGTGTATAACCATACCAACCTGTATAAAAATCATTCATTTTTAGTGCAATACCAAAATTCGTATTATATATCGGAAGTGAATTTTCAATCGTTGGAGAACAATATATTCTTCCTGGACAAGGTCCGCATATTATCGGCAAATCCTCATTCCCTATCTCTAAAAACATACTATCACCCATTATTATTTGTTCTAGAACATTCCTATCTGGTCTTTCATCAATGAAGTCCATTTCTTTAATTTAAAAAAAAAAATAATAATATTATTTTTTTTTTATTAATATTATATTATATTATATTATTATTTTTTTTTTATTAATTATATTATATACCTATTAATACCTATACTTCATCCACTAAATTTTCTTCAATTCTGATCTGTGGTCCTTTATAAATTCCTGAATTTGCGGTATCATTTCTATTATCATTTCCCACTCATTCAAATAGAAAGTTATCGGAAACTTTCTTATATTGTTGATTTGAACTGCACCCTTTGGTGATACCTTAATTTCACGAGCCTTTGATACACGACGTAGTCTTTCATTCGCTCGTCTCTCATCATTCAGTTCTTGGGTCAGTCTTTCTAACTCCTTTTCTAATTCTTCCTTTGATAAAATATTACCAATTACTATGGATAAATCCGTTTCTGCTGGCCCTTCCTCTAAATTCAAAATATCCTTCTCTACTATCGAATTGTCATCTTCTACTATATCCTTCAACGAACTTCCCTCATCCATTCCATCCTCTACTACACTTTCATCCTTCGATCCATTATATAATGATATTTCATTCGTTTGTCTATCTTCTGTCAAATCCTTTACCAACTCTGTCGAATCCTTTACCAACTCTGTCGAATCCCTTAATAACTCTGTCGAATCCTTTACCGACCTTACCGACGGGCACTTTTCATGAATCGTATGTCGTCTAATTACCTTCTTCCTCAATTGCTCCTTCCCAATTTCAACTTCCATTTGTCTCTTCTCGCTTATTATACATTATTACTTTATCTTTATAAATCAAATTTTTTATCCATTCCTATATACTATTCCTATATACTATTCATATATACTATTCATATATACTATTCCTATATACTATTCATATATACTATTCCTATATACTATTCCTATATACTATTCCTATATACTATTCATATATACTATTCCTATATACTATTCCTATATACTATTCCTATATACTATTCCTATATACTATTCCTATATACTATTCCTATATACTATTCCTATATACTATTCCTATATACTATTCCTATATACTATTCATATATACTATTCCTATATACTATTCATATATACTATTCCTATATAATTAAAATAAAATATAAAAATAAAATAATTATCTATATTTATATTATATTATTATTATTTATATCTTACCATCTATCTAAATCTATTGAGTATAGCATCTCTTGGATCCGGACCCTATTCGACCCTCTATTTTTATTCGATTCTTCTAATATCTTTTTATGAAATTCTAAAGAGATTATAGAATAGTAATCTATACGATTTACAAGACTATATATAATTCCCGCGTCACCAAAACGGACTGCATTTAGAATCGCTTCTCCATCTTTATAATAGATATTTGCACCTTTATCTATGCATTTATTCATCGATATACCACACTTTAGTTCAGATATATTAAAAACTAGCGTACTATTTAGAATATCTTGTTTCATCTCTATGTCACCTTTTTCCTCATATAAATTTTCTATTTTAAAAGGTCTTGTGTTTGATTTATCATACTTTGATCTACAAATTGGACACTTTGAAAACTTGTTTAGAAATTTAAGACATTTTGCACAAACTAATGGCTTCTTCCTAACACAACGACAATTCAAATACAGCGTCGGTTTCTCATCTAAACATATACAACATGGATCTGCCTTTTCTATATGAAATTTTATTTTTTTGCCAAAGACCACACGCACTTCTGTTCTTGTTGACATTTTTTACTTCCCTTCTTCTCCTTCTTCTCTTTTATTATTAAAAAAATATAGATTTACAAAAGGCATCAAATTTATTATATTATCTATAATATACACATTTATTTCATATACTTCTTTTTTCTATTAAATTTTCATTATTATTATTATTTATAATATATTAATTTCCATCCTTCTTTGTATTTCTATTTTCCGATAACTTACATCTTCCTTGTTCTATTTCATTCGATATATGTTCTTGCATAAACTTCGACTTCCAATGTATACGAACAATGTTATTGGAATCCTTGTACGGTGGAATCTTCGCCTCACCTTCCTGAAAATCGTCTATTCGTCCCATATAAAGCCCTATAAGCTTCGAACCATCTGAATTTACTGCACATGGAACCCCACACTCTGCCTCTGCCTTGCTGTGCTTCGTACAAAGACCATTTCTATTTCCACTAAAAAAACAACGTTCATTCCCATCGTGTTCTTTACCCCAAATCCTTGCTTCGCACTGCTTATCACATACACGCACTCTCTTCGCCTTCATCGACTTCTCCTTTATCGAATTCAACTTCTCTGAGCTTCCCTCTATCTCCATAGTCATCTTCAAATTTGATAAGTAGTCCATTATCGTACTTTCAAGACCATCTACATTACTATGCTTCTTCATAATGTAGTCCTTAAGACCATTAATGTGAATTATCAGTTGCAATGTAAACTCATTTATTAATTTTACCATTTCCCTTTCTCGCTGATCTTAATTTATTTGTGTTAAATAGACATCAATCAAATTTTTATTTATTACTATCTTCTATTTTATTATTATCTATAATAATAATAAAAAAAAA
>Ga0209602_1000678_pt1 | contig 32278 bp, 34 predicted proteins | sample COGITO_mtgs_1205_3_FD_184810 | JGI IMG/M metagenome (GOLD analysis project Ga0209602, IMG submission 184810) | Pelagic marine microbial communities from North Sea - COGITO_mtgs_120524 (SPAdes) (version 2) | ecosystem: Environmental > Aquatic > Marine > Epipelagic ...
GTAAAAACTTGGAATTAATCCAAGAAGTTATTTAAGTAAAAGCCTTGTCATTATTTGGCAGGGCTTTTTTGTTTTCAATAGGTAGGTGATTAGGTATAAAAAGAGCAAAAAATGAGAGCATTCACATTAAATTAAACCAGAGCACGGCTTTTTAAATTCAGATTTTTTAAATTCCTTATAAATAGATTCATTCAGATGATTCAATCGTACAAGAAACAGCCCCAATTATTCAATAAGTATGATGTCATTGTGATTGGATCGGGCATCGGAGGTTTGACGACCGCGACGTTACTGGCCAAATCAGGGAAAAAAGTGTTAATTCTTGAGCGACATTATACGGCGGGTGGCTTTACCCATATATTTAAGCGTAAGAATTATGAGTGGGATGTAGGCATTCATTATATTGGAGAAGTACAGCGTCGCAATAGTGCCATCAAAAAAATGTTTGACTACATCACAGATAAAAAACTGCAATGGGCAGACATGGGTGAAGTCTATGATCGGGTGATTATTGGAGACAAAACCTATGATTTTGTCAAAGGCGTTACAAGTTTTAAAGCCCAAATGAAGGCCTATTTCCCCGAAGAGGGCCCAGCCATTGATCGCTATGTAGATTTAGTTTTTCAGGCGAATAAAGCCATGGGTAAGTTCTACATAAATAAGACATTGCCCCAATGGATGAGCCGTTTTTTGGGTATTCTCCTGACTAAAAAATATTTAAAATTTACGGATCAAACCACCTATGAAGTTTTGTCATCGTTGACCAAAAACGAAGCATTGATCAAGGTCTTGACCGCCCAATATGGGGATTATGGATTGCCTCCGCGCCAAAGTAGTTTTGCCATGCACGCTTCAGTGGTCAAGCATTATTTTGAGGGAGGTAGCTTCCCCATAGGCGGTTCAGGTGCCATTGTCTCAACGGTCAATGAGGTTTTGGAGGCCCATGGCGCACAAATCATGACCAACGCCGAGGTGGCTGAAATACGGATTGACAAGGGTAGAGTACTTGGAGTCAGAATGCAGGATGGAAGGGATATAGCTGCCGATCAGGTAGTGAGTGGTGTTGGAATTTTCAATACTTATCAGCAGTTGATTTCAGATAGGCTAAAGACCAAACATAAGTTTGAGGCTCAGCTGAAAAAAATCCAACCGTCCGTGGGTCATGGCTGTTTGTACATAGGGCTCAAAGGATCTCCTGAATCGCTAAACTTGCCAAAAAACAATTTATGGATTTATCCTGAAAGCGTAGATCATGATCAGGCCGTGGCAGATTATCTTGAGGATCAAGATCAACCCTTTCCCGTGGTCTACATTTCCTTTCCTGCCGCAAAAGACCCCAGTTGGAATGCGCGCTACCCAGATCGCAGTACTATTGATGTCATCACCCTACTTCCTTATGAGACTTTCGCACAGTGGGAGGGAACGCAATGGATGCATCGAGGAGGAAAATATGAGGCTTTGAAAGAGCAAATTGCACAGCGCTTGTTGGCACATCTTTTTGAGCAATTGCCACATTTACAAGGTCACATCGATCATTATGAATTGTCCACGCCCTTAACAACTAAAAACTTTGCTAATTATCAAAAAGGGGAATTGTATGGGATTGATCATTCGCCCAGTCGTTATCGCCAGAAGTTTTTACAACCGCGAACACTCATTAAGGGGCTCTACCTCACGGGTCAAGATATTGTGACGGCAGGTGTGGGAGGAGCACTGTTTTCTGGATTGATCACGGTGACTGCGATGACGGGGAGGAATTATATGAATAGGGTGATGAGGGATTGAAAAGGGATGTTTTTTTAAGTAAAAGGTCAATAATCATATTTTTTTGGAAGTCAATAAGTGTTGTTATTTTAAAAAATAGATTTTATTATTATCTATATTTGTTCAAATTAAAAATGAAGGTAAATTGATCATTGCATCATTATTTATTTACGGCTTACTATTGTCACTAACCACTATCCCCGTCTTAGTGAAAATAGTGGATAAGTTTGACATTTATAATCCTCCGACTTCCAGAGACTTGCACAAGGGGAAAATCCCAAAATTGATGGGGCTCGTGTTTTATTTTGGAATTATTTTGGCCTCAGTATATTTATTTAAATTCCAAAAGAATGATCAAATGCTCTATTTGATCACTGCGTTGTCTATTATTTTATATATTGGTGTGAGAGATGATATATACAATATGTCCCCCTGGGGAAAAATCATGTTACAGGGCGTTGCCATTATGATTATTTTAATACCTAAAGATCTAGTTATAAATGATTTACATGGGTTTTTGGGTATGAATGAGTTAAATGATTTTGTGGCCTATCCCTTGACTTTGTTCATTGGAATTTTCATGATTAATAGTTTCAACTTAATTGACGGGGTTGATGGATTGGCGGGGATGATGAGCATATTTATGCTGACTTGTTTTGGATTGCTTTTTTATCTTTTAAATGATTTATTTCTGGTTTACTTGATTGCCATTTTGATAGGTACTACGGCTGGATATTTGAGATTTAACCTTTCGGAAAATAGAAAGGTATTTATGGGCGATACGGGTTCTTTAATTCTAGGGTTTTTTATGTTTTTCTTTTTATTACAATTGATTAACCATAATTACCTTAACGATATTGATTTTCTCGTTCAAAAAGACCTGTCAATTTGGTTTGGGCTTTTGATTTTTCTTCATCCAATTTTAGATTCTGGAAGTATTTTTATTTCTCGCTTGAAAAAAGGGAAAAGTCCTTTTAGTCCGGATAATGAGCATATTCACCATTTATTGCTTAACAGATTTGAAAGTCATCGTATGGTATCTTTAATTGTATTGGGTTATTCTCTGAGTGGGGTCGTCATTAACGTAGGGGTTGTTTATTTTTTCGCCCACAGTTATATTTATGTTATTCCAGCGTACATATTTATTTCTTTCATTTTCATTTACGTATTAAGAAAAAGGAATAGAGGGGTTAACTAAATGAGAAGGAAGAACTATTGTTCTTTTTATAAAGAATTCTAATGCTCTGACTGCCGCAATTAATTTAAGACAAAATCAACATTATTTACCTAGAATGGAAAGAAGATCAAATTGGAATTTCATGAAGGATAGTCTCAATGCCAATTTTTTTAAAACCCTGGTATCAGGATTTCATTTTGACTCTCCTTTAGTGGTTCTTTGATTAGGAAATAATTTATGCTCATTGCCGACCTCAAAAAATCATAAATGTTACAACGAGAGGTATTTGAGGACTTATTCTTTGTGGTGCCATCGCAGCTTTCTTGAGATTTAATTTTTCTGAATAACAAAAAGTCTTTATCAAAGATACGGGCTCCACGCTTTTGGGATTTTTTATTTTTATCTGAATTCACTATAATTACCATTCATAGGCTTATAGTTACCATTGAAAAAGAAAGGATTATCTCGCTGCTCTTAGCGCTATTCATTTATCTTCTACATTATAAATATTTTCTTATTGAAACGAGTGCTAAAAAGAGCATCATTTTCGCCTTATACTGATCACCTACACCATCTCTTTATTACCTAATCTCAAGTATTGTAAGGGATCATTGATTATTGTCCTATTTATGATGTTTACAATAGGTGTATTATTGGTGGTTAATTTTTGGTCTTTGATCAGATCTGTTCATAGGCACCTATATCCTATTAAGGTTATTCGGAGTAGCCCTTTACAGGAGAAGGATAAAGTAATTTAGAGGGGTATGTATAACGTATCGCTAAATCATTGATTGTGATTAAGGATTCATTTCCTTGGTGGCATCAGGGCCAGTGATCTCTTTGACCAAATGGGTCATAGGTTCTTTTAATAAAATGTAAGTGAGGCCCGTGATGAGTCCCAAAAAGGTCCAAATGAACACGATCAATGTTCTTTTGGGACTCGTTCTTTGATTGGGAATGAATACGGGATCGATAATGGTGAAAATCGGGGTATCCTTGCTGACCTGAATCCGCGCTTGCTCCACCTGCTTGGCCAATTCTTCATTGACGGAACTGGCTATGGCCAATTCGGATTCCAGACGACTCAGTTTGTTTTCAAAGAGCCCTGAGCTGATGTTTTGGTGTTGGTCGCGAAAACTGGCTAATTCATCTTGCAAGGCCTCAAAAGCTACTTTTTTTTCCGTGTAAAGGGTTTCTGTGAAAGTCAGTAGTTCTTGAGCATTTTTAATTTTAAAATCAATGACCTCTTGTTGCAAGAGATGCTGCGTATTTTGGGCAATGATGGCCGCTATTTGTGGATCTTTGTCTTGAACGGATAGCGTAATAAAGCCCTCCTTTTTATCAACGCTAATGGTAACCAATTCTTTTAGGTAATTAAACAATTGTTCATCCTCATAAGTGAGTCTTTTAATGGTTAAATTCTCTGCAGCGCTCGGTAGCGCATTCATTTTTGCAAAAAGGGTGCCTTTAAGAAGTGCGGGAAGGCCGAGGGTGTATTTTTTCACAAGGTTTAAAAAATCAAAGGAATTAGATTCCTTAAAATACATTTGGGTCAAGAGGTATTCTTTCATCACGATATTCTGTCCATTTAATGGCACTTCCAGTGACAACGTCTTTTCAAGAAAAGGTATGCTGTTCAAGACCATGGGATACATGGTGGGTGGAATTTCAGAATCACCCCCACTCATGCCCCCGAGGCTAATACCGGCGAGGGAAGCCAGCCCACTCAGGCTTCCGCCTACCGATCCGCTACTTTCTCCTTTTGGGATAAAGGTAGTCGTGGCGGTATAGACATTGGCACTACCCAAGGCAAAAACAATGCCCATTAGTGCAAATGCTCCACTCGTTATCAGAGCTATTTTACGACCATGCCATACTTTTTGAAGCAATGCCACTAAGTCAATTTCATCTGATTCGGGTACTTGATTCGGTTGTTCCATAGGATTTAATGAGGCACTTAAGTGATACGTTGAAATAGCTGGGTTAATAATAGCAAAAAATTCATGGCAAAACTATTTAAAAATGGTGAAAAAGCGGAATCTCGGGGGCATTTAGTGCGATAATCTGCTCTAAAACCTTTTAAAAATCCTATAAAGGCATACGCTGTTGGTTCATTTGTATTAAAAGTATATTTTATATTCTTGCCAGAGACCTTATTAACAGTTTGGGGTTTTATTTTTTTCAAATCATTGTTTATGGATAATTACGACCCTGGAAAGGAATAATTTTTATTAAGTATTTGGAACATAAAATTAATCAAGTACTTTTGTTGCTTAAAAGTCAAATTATCTAAGTCATTGCTAGAAACATTAATTACCTCCAAGACACGCTTAAAGTTATTGATTAAATTTTTTGTTGCGGCGACCAACAAGGGATATTTGAATGGGCTGGCCCAAGAATTTGGAGAATCGACCAATGCCATTCGCAAAGAGCTCAACCACCTATCTGCTGCTGGCTACCTTACCAAAAATAAAGAAGCCAACAAAATCCAATACCTGGCCAATACGAAGCACCCCCTTTTTTCATCCCTACAAAAAATAGTGCACCAGCATTTGGGATTGGAATTTATCGCCGAACAAGTCATTGAGCGGATGGGGGCTGTAGATACTATTTCACTTGTGGGGGATTACGCCCAAGGCAGGGACACTGGGATCATTGAACTGGTAATCTGCGGCCATCAACTCAATGATGATTATTTAGTGGAATTGAGCAAAAAAATTGAGAATCAAATAGATCGCCGTCTCAATATAACGGTGACCAAGGAGACACCTAAAGTAGGAATCATATTGTATATCAATGAATCAGCGGATTGAACAGACCTATTGGCGGGTATTATATATGAATTCTCGCACAGAAATGAAAGTCGCGCAGCGGCTTGAAAAAATAGGTGTGGAGGCGTATTGTCCGGCGAGGATGGAGCTGCGTCAACGCAGCGATCGGAAGAAAAAGATTTGGGCGCCGCTGCTGCCTTCAATGGTTTTGGTCAATATCGAGGAGCGAGAAAAAAACAAAGTATTTGACGTGCAAGGAGTGGTGCGTTACCTGTATTGGCTTGGGGAGCCAGCCAAAGTCAGTGCGGATGAGGTGTTGACCTTAAAAGAGGTGACCGAAAATAAAAATATAGTGGCACATGAAGTGATTAAACAAGGTGTCGGAGCTGAAGTGGAGCTACTAGGCACCCAAACAGGGGTGATTACCAAAACATCTGGTAATCACTATTGGGTGAAATTAAAAGGGCTGAATTACCTCATTAAATTAACGGCGGGATAGCAGTTGAATGGTGATTTAGTGATGCCTGGTTCTATTCCATATGGGAGGGACGATGGCGAAGCCGTATAGGGAAAGGAGTTAATAAGTTTGATATCTCGAGATATTTAACGATTAAGATTCAGCCCTAGAGAGGCCATCAATAGGGTTATAATAGTGATTATGACTACCGGTGGTAGTCGAGAAAAAAAAAGTTAATAAGAATTAACATGAATTTAAAAAAAGTAAAAATTGCAGTGATTGGTCAAGGTTATGTTGGTCTTCCTTTAGCCATTGAGTTTGGAAAAAAATACCCAACCTTAGGATTTGATATCAACCAGTCTAGAATTGATGAATTAAAAAAAGGAATTGATCATACCAATGAAGCCTCACCAGAGCAATTAAGAAGTGCTAAACAGCTTACTTTTAGTGCTAACATTAATGACATTAAAGACTGCAATATCTATATTGTAACAGTTCCAACACCTATTGATGAATTTAAAACTCCAGACTTAAACCCATTAAGAGGTGCCTCTAAAATGCTTGGTGAGATCCTTAAAAAAGGAGATATTGTTATTTATGAGAGCACTGTATATCCAGGTTGTACCCAGGAGGTGTGTGTACCTCTATTAGAACAAGCAAGTGGCTTAATTTTTAATACAGGTTTTTACTGCGGCTATTCTCCAGAGAGAATTGTGCCAGGAGATAAGGTAAATACTTTAACCACCATAATGAAAGTTACCTCAGGATCTACCCCAGAGATTGCTAATTTTGTAGACGATTTATATAGTTCAATTATTACCGCAGGTACTTTTAAGGCAGCAAGTATGAAAGTAGCAGAAGCCAGTAAGGCTATTGAGAATGCGCAGCGTGATGTTAATATATCATTTGTAAATGAATTGGCTTTAATATTTGACAGGGTGGGTATAGATACTCAAGATGTTCTTGACGCTGCCGGGACTAAGTGGAATTTTTTAAAATACAAACCTGGTCTTGTTGGAGGACACTGTATAAGTGTAGACCCTTATTATTTAGCTTATAAAGCAGAAAACTTGGGTTATCATCCAGAGGTGATATTAAGTGGTAGGCGGGTAAACGATAATATGAGCACTTTCGTAGCAAACAAGATGATCAAAATGCTGATTAAGGCTGGTAAACAAATAATGGGCTCTAAAATTTTAATATTAGGAGTTACTTTTAAAGAAAATTGTCCAGATATACGTAACTCAAAAGTAGCAGATGTGCATAATGAATTAAAAGAGTTTGGTCTAAAAGTTGATGTTTACGATTATGAAGCTGATCCTGAAGAAGTAAAACAGGAGCATGGAATACATCTTATAGATGAGATTAAAGAAAAATATGAAGGAATATTATTGGCGGTATCTCACACCAAATTTTCAATGATAAATATTGAATCTATAAAGAAAGATTCTAAAAGTGTTGTTTATGATTTAAAAGGATTTCTTCCAAGAAATCAGGTAGATTCAAGATTATAAAAATAAAAAAATATGTTAGATTTAAACGGAAAAGCAATTTTAATAACTGGAGGAACTGGGTCTTTTGGTAAAATGTTCACTAAGCTAATCTTAGAAAGAAATCCAGATGTCAAGCGTTTGGTTATACTCTCTAGAGATGAACAAAAACATTTTAACATGGCTATGGATTTTCCAGAAACCAAATATCCTGCAATGAGATATTTTATAGGTGATGTCCGTGATAAAGAACGTTTGGAAAGAGCTTTTGAAGGGATAGATGTAGTAATTCATGCAGCAGCAATGAAACACGTGCATTTAGCTGAATACAACCCTTCTGAATGTATCAAAACAAATATTAATGGTGCAGAAAATGTTATTGCTGCTGCTATCAAATGTGGTGTAAAAGATGTTGTAGCACTTTCAACAGATAAAGCTTGTGCCCCTATTAATTTATATGGTGCAACGAAGCTTACTTCTGATAAACTATTTATAGCAGCTAATAATATTAAGGGTTCAAGGAATATAAAATTTTCAGTGGTACGATATGGAAATGTAATGGGGTCCAATGGTTCAGTAATGCCTTTCTTTTTAAAGAGAAGAAAAGATGGAGTACTACCAATAACAGATAAAAAAATGACAAGATTCAATATTTCACTTCAGGATGGTTGTCAGATGGTATTTGATGCTATTGAAAAATCTTGGGGTGGTGAATTATTTGTACCTAAAATACCGTCTTATAAAATAGTAGATGTTGCTTCAGCTATAGGACCAGATTGTATTCAAGAAGAGGTGGGGATAAGACCCGGTGAGAAATTACACGAAGAAATGATAACTGTATCAGATGCACTGAATACGTATGACATTGGTAATTATTACGCAATTTTACCACAAAAAACAATTTTTAAAAGAGAAGAGTTTATCAAACATTTTAATGCAAAACTAGTTGACCCTAATTTTTCTTATAACTCTGGGGATAATGAAGAATGGGAAACGATAGAATCTTTAAGAGAATTAGTGAAAATTCATGTAGACCCAAATTTTAAAGCCTAATGAAGAAGATACCTTACGGCAGACAAAATATAGATCAAAATGATATTGATGCAGTAGTATCAACTTTAAAATCTGATTACCTTACTCAGGGTCCTAAAGTTAGAGAATTTGAATCTAAATTTGCGGAATATGTTGGGTCTAATTATGCTGTATCAGTTAACAATGCTACATCGGGATTGCATCTCTCTGTATTAGCTTTAAATCTTTCAAAGGGAGATAGAGTTATTACAACTCCTATTACTTTTGCAGCATCAGCAAACTGTGTTCGTTTCGCAGGTGGTGAAGTATGGTTTGCAGATATTGATCCAAATACGTATTTATTAGATATTAATTCTGTAGAAAAATTGATTGAATCAAAGCCAAAAGGATTTTTTAAAGGAATAATCCCTGTTGATTTTGCTGGACTTCCGGTTAATATGGAAGAATTTAGAGTTTTGGCAGACACTCATGATCTATGGATAATAGAAGATGCTTGTCATGCACCAGGTGGTTACTTTATAGATAGCAAAACAGAAAAAAACTATTGTGGAAATGGAAATTATGCAGACATCGGAGTTTTCTCTTTTCATCCTGTAAAACATATAGCTTGTGGAGAGGGTGGAATGCTTACAACCAATTCTAAAGAACTGTATGAGAAGTTGATACTGCTTAGAACTCATGGGATTTCCAAAGAGAATATGGATGAAAACCACGGGAATTGGTATTATGAAATGAAAGAGCTTGGCTTTAACTATAGACTAACGGATTTTCAATCTGCATTGGGAATTACTCAATTAGCCAAAAATAACAAAGGAGTTGAGCGAAGAAATGAAATAGCAGCAGCTTATAAAAAAGCTTTTGAAGGAAAAATAAAATTTCAAGACCTGCCTGCAAGGAATTATAATGCACATCATCTCTTCATTATAGAGGTTACAAATAGAAAAGAACTGTATGATTTTTTGCATTCTAAAGGAATATTGGTACAAATACATTATGTACCAGTTCATACCATGCCGTATTATAAAAATATAGGGTATGCAGATGCTGGTCTTATCCATGCAGAAAAATATTATTCTAGGTGTATCAGTTTACCAATCTATCCAACGCTTTCAAATGAAGAGCAAAGTTACGTGTTAAAGAATGTTTTAGAATTTATCTCTAATGAATAGTAAATTAATTTTAGGAACTGTTCAGTTTGGTTTGCGCTATGGTATAAATAATACTATTGGCAAGTTAACTGAAGATCAAGTTTTTGAACTTTTAGAAACAGCGTATGATTTAGGAGTTAGGACATTAGATACTGCTGAGGCATACGGAAATGCTCACAGTGTTATTTCTAATTTTCACAAACAATCTAAAAAAAGGTTTAACATTATAAGTAAGTATTCATCTTCTAATTTTGATTATTCGATTGATTTAGTTGAAAGAATACAAGTTCATTGCTCAAATTTTAATGTTAATTATTTAGAAGGATATATGTTTCATTCTTATAATGATTTTAAGATGAATATTAATAATAATCCTAATGTTTTAGATAATATTAAAAACTCTGGTTTAGTCAAAAAAATAGGTGTATCTGCATATTCAAATAATGAAATTGAAGATTTACTAAATTTTAAAAATATTAATTTAATTCAATTGCCATTTAACCTTTTTGATAACGAATATCAAAGAAAAGAGATTTTAGAAAAGGCGAAAAAAAAAAAAATAGAAATCCATACACGATCTGTTTTCTTACAAGGTTTGTTTTTTAAAGATATTAATACGCTAACTAATTGTTTATTACCTTTAAAAAATAACTTAAGTGAGTTAAGTCTGATATTAAAAAATAATAATATATCTATTGAAAGTCTAGCTTTAAACTACCCTTTAAACAAGACGTACATTGATAAAGTCTTAATTGGTGTAGATTCATTAGAGCAATTAAAAAATAATATCAAAGCAACAGAGAACGATTTTGATAAGTCTATCTATGAAAAGATAGACTGTATACAAATAAAAAACACTAAACTTTTAAACCCATCAAATTGGAAAATTTAAACCCATTTTCAGATTTAAAATCAAAAATAGTTGTGATTACTGGTGGCTATGGATATTTAGGAAGTGCCATGGCTAATATTCTTCTTGAATACGGAGCAATAGTTTATATTTTAGCCAGAACTAAAAGTAAGTTTGATTTAGAATTTAACAATCAATTTTCTGTGTTTTTTGTTGAGACTGATGTACAAAGTATAAAATCTATCGACAATAGCATTCAAGAAATAGGTAATAAAGAAGGTAGGATAGATGTACTAATAAATAATGCATATTATGGCGTTTCTAATCATCCTGAGGAAATGACATCAGAAGAATTTAGAAGAGGTGTTGATGGAGGTTTAAATCAATTCTATGATTTAATAAGAGCTTCCATTAAATATCTAAAGTTATCTGAAAACGGTAAAATAATTAATATTGCTTCTATGTATGGTATGGTTGTGCCTGATCTTGATATTTATGATGGAAGAGAAGAGTTCTTAAACCCACCTAATTATGGAACTGCTAAAGCAGGGGTTATTCATCTTTCTAAATACTATGCGATGTATTTAGGCAAGTATAACATCAATGTAAATTCTATATCGCCAGGTCCATTTCCATCAGAAAATGTTCAAAAAGATAAAGAATTTATAAAAAGGTTAGAAAGTAAAACAAAATTAAAAAGAATAGGTAAGTCAGATGATTTACAAGGAATAACATTACTATTATCATCTTCATTATCAAGTTACATTACAGGTCAAAATATAGCAATAGATGGCGGTTGGACAATTTAAAATAGGTGCTATAATTCAAGCAAGATTAGGTTCTACTCGATTGCCAAATAAAGTTATGCTGCCATTACCCGTAGGCAGTGAAAAGACAATTATATCAGAGGTCATTGAACGTGTTAAAGATGTTTCTGAAATTTCTAATGTAATAGTAGCAACATCAATATCCAAAGTTAATAACGATTTAGAAAGTTACATTGATACTCTAAAAGTAGAATGTTACCGTGGAAGTGAGAATGATGTGCTTTCTAGGTTTTATGATATTATAATAAAGCATAATTTCGAATATGTTATAAGATTAACCGGGGATAACCCAATAGTAGATAATCTATTATTAAAAGAGTTTATTATTAATTTTATTTCAAATAACCTCGATTATTCATGTTCAAATAATTTACCCTTAGGGTGTAATTTTGAGATGATGAAGGCATCAGAAATTATTAATGCTCATGAAAACTGTGAAAATTTATTTGATAAGGAACACGTAACTCCTTTCGTAAAAAGAAATGCCAATAAGACAGCAAATTTTACATTTAAAAATATAAAGATAATCCCCAATTTAAGGTTAACAATAGATTATGCCTCCGATTATGCTTTCATTAACTTGATTTATACGATGCTAAAAGATAAGTCAAAATCGGTCAAAAATATAACTAATCTTATAGAAGATAATCTCTGGTTATTAGATATTAACAATATTAATTTTCAAAAAAAAGAATTCAAAAATATAGATGAGGAAATTGAAAATATTCTTCCATTAATAAAAGAGAGAGAATTAAATAGATTACAAAAACTATTAATTAATTTATGACATTTCCTGCTGCTTACAATTGTTTATCTCAAAATAAATTTGTTATTGAAGACTACAAATTAGTTCCTATACGCTATGAAGATAGGTTAGCTATAATGAAGTGGAGAAATGAACAAATGTATCATTTAAGGCAAGACAAACCTCTAACAGAAAAATCTCAAGAGAATTATTTTAATGGAATTGTTGCTAGGCTATTTGATCAGGAAAAACCGAATCAAATTTTATTTTCTTATATTAAAAATGATAAGTGTATTGGTTATGGAGGTTTAGTTCATATTAATTGGAATGAAAGAACAGCAGAAGTTTCATTTATTATGGAAACATCACTCGAAGAGAATGAGTTTGAATTGCATTGGTCGACATATCTATATTTACTTAAAAAAATAGCATTTGAGGAGCTGAAATTAAAATCATTGCATACTTATGCTTATGATTTACGACCATTTCTATACCCAATTTTGGAAAAAAATAATTTTAAGTTAAAAGAGCATTTGAAAGATGAAATTGAAATTGATGGAGAAAAAAAAGATATTTTTATTCATGAATGTGTTAACCCAATTTTATTGTTGAAAATCAGAGAAGCTAAAGAGAGTGATGTGAAATTAATTTTTAATTGGTCTAACGATTCTCTTGTTAGAGCTCAATCCTTTTACTCGAAAACTATTGAGTTTGATAATCATAAAAATTGGTTTAAAGAAAAATTACAAAACTACAATTCACTTTTATTAATAAATAAGTTTGACAAAAAAAATATAGGTTTGGTTAGATTTGAGTTAGAAAAAAACATGTGTACTATAGGTATATTATTAGATGAAAAATATAGAGGTAAAGGGTTATCATCATTAATGTTGATCAATAGTAGTGCTTATTATTTTAAAAGATTTTCGATGCCAATTTTTGCCTATATAAAAGAGTCAAATATAGCATCTATTAGATCTTTTGAAAAAGCAGGGTACAAGTTTTTTAATGAAACAAAGGTAAATGGATTTAATACTTTAGTTTATAAATTAGAAAAAATATGAATTTAAATAAATGTTTTATTATAGCCGAGTTGTCTGCCAATCATGGGGGAGAACTTGAAATTGCATTAGAAACAATTAGAGCAGCTAAAAGATCAGGTGCAGATGCCATTAAAATTCAGACTTATACAGCAGATACAATAACTTTTAATTCAAAGAAAGATTTTTTCAGAATAAACCAAGGTACACATTGGGATGGACAATATCTTTATGATTTATATAAAGAGGCATCTTTACCTTGGGAATGGCACGCTAAAATTTTTGAAACTGCAAAAGAGGAGGGTTTAATATGTTTTTCTTCACCTTTTGATAATAGTGCTGTTGATTTGTTAGAAGAGTTAAAAACACCTATTTATAAAATTGCTTCTTTCGAAATTACAGATATTCCACTGATAGAGTACGCTGCAAGTAAAGGAAAACCTATGATTATATCAACAGGAATTGCAGAAATTGTAGATATAGAATTAGCAATTGAGGCGTGTAAAAAAGTTGGAAATAATGATATTACTATCCTAAAGTGTACATCTGCTTATCCAGCAGATCCAAAAGATGCAAATCTTTTAACTATTCCAGATATTAAATCAAGATTTGGAGTCAAAGTCGGTTTGTCTGACCATACAATGGGTATTGAAGGCCCTGTTGTTGCAACAGCATTAGGAGCAACTGTAATAGAGAAACATTTTATTCTTGATAAATCAATAGGTGGACCAGATGCTCATTTTTCTTTAGATGAAAAAGAATTTACTGAAATGGTTAATGCCGTTAGAAAAGCGGAAGAAATGATTGGGGTGGTAGATTATAAACTGACAGAAAAGAAAAAGAAAAGTAGGCAATTTTCTAGGTCTTTGTTTATCGTGAAAGATGTTAAAGCTGGTGAAAAATTATCTAAAGAAAACACACGAAGTATTCGACCTGGATTTGGATTGCATCCAAAGCATCTTTCTGATATAATAGGTAAAGAATTTAACAAAGCTATAGACAAGGGTACACCACTTAGTTTAAAAGATATAAATAACTAATAATACTATAATAATTTTCCAAAAAAGTTAATTAGGTACTAAGTAACATGATAAATATATTTAAGCTAAAACAAAATATAGAACATAAAAATATGTTATATATTTTGTTTGGAGTTTTATTCGAAAAAGCATTTCCATTTATTTTAGGCTTTCTTTTTATTAAATCAATTAGTAACTTGGAATATGGTTTATGGGTCTTGTACTTTCAAGTTGTTTTGATTTTTGCCTCGACATTTATTTCTCCACTTCAATTATTTTTCAATAGAGAATTTAAAAAAGCAAAATATAAAAAACTAAAAATATATAACTTTCATTTAGCAGCTCCAATAGTTATATTTTTACTTCTTTTATTTTTGATTATTTATGATGTTTCGATTATACATATTGTACTATGTCTTTTTACAATAATAACTTTGATTTTAAATAATTTGTTATTTAACTACTTAAGATTCAGTCAAGAAAATTTTAGGTATTTAAAATTTTCTTTAATTCGTTTTATTTGCTTTGTCACTTTTCTAATTTCTTTTGTTGTTTATAAAAATAAAATTCTAATAGAAGATTTATTTATTGCACTGATAGTGAGTAATTTGATTGTTGTAATTGCTTTAAAAGGAGTTTTGAAAATTGAAAAAGGAAATTACAAAGTACAGGAATTCATCAAACTTTGTTTATATGGATTATTGACTCTTTCATTGGGTGGATTAGATAAAATTATATTAACTAAAACTAACCTGAATCTTATGGATTTGGCAATTTTAGGTTACGCTCTTGTATTTGTAAACTCTACAAGTATTATGCTAGAGGCCATTAAAAAATTCTTTTCACCAATCTATTTTAAAGATTTTAATGAATTAGATTATTATAGTCCATCAGCTATAAAGAAAACAATAAAAGCTAATATTTTTTTAGGCATTTTTCAAATTGTATTTCCTTTTTTGTTATTTTTTTTGTTAGATTTTTTACAGTTGACTAAAGAATCATTAATCGCTCCTGAATTTTTTCTATTAATTTTATTACTTTCAATATCATTAAGTATTCATAATATTTATCATTTTATTAATCCTTATTTATTTTACATAAATAAAAGCCAGTATTTATCTTTAATAATTATAACTGCAGGAATTTTTTTTTCTATTTGTATATTAAGCATTGAACAATTAAACTTGATTAAGTTATCATCAATCAAAATAATTTCAAGTTTCATTTTAATTTCATTAAGTTATTTATTCTTAAAATTTCAAAAACAGAGAAGAAATGTTTAATAACTTATATAGTCATCAAAAAAAAAATTATGAGATCAATTATAGATTTAGGAATAAATATTTTATTTTTTTTCCTTTGTATTTTTTATTTATATGCTTTATAAGTCTTGTAAGTAGCTTATTAAGATTGACGAAAAAAAAGATAACTAGTTTAAATTCGCATGTGTTTTTTTCATTCTCAGAAAATCAACAAAATATTAAAAAAATTTTAAATGATAACTATTTAAATTTTCACTTTAATTTTAATCGCTTTACTGTTAAATATCCAAAATCATCAATCAATCAAAATATTTTTACTTTCGGTTTAATAAATGGTTTAAATTTAAATTCATTATTTAAAATATTTATCTTAAGAGATTTTAAGTATTTTAAAATAAATTGGTTTAGAGTTTGTAACATAGTATTTATTCAGAGTGTTCTTGAAAGACTAAAAGATCAAAATAAATTAGTTATTATAGCTAATGATCATTCCATTTATAATCTTTTTATTATTAACTGGTGCAAGAATAATCACATTTCAACAATGTATATTCAACATGCTCCTGTTACTGACAAATTCCCGCCTTTACGTTGTGATTATAATATTCTTTTTTCAAAATCATCTGAAGATATTTATTCTAAAATCTCAAATATTAATGTTAATTACAAAGTTTATTCAGATTTTAGATTAATTAAATTCCTCAATATAAATAACATTGACTGTATAGAGAAAAACACAATACTAATCTGTACAAATAAGTTAGATGAGCTTACCAGTGTAAAAAAATATATTGATTACTTTAATATTAAGGGTTATAAAATAACAATGAGAAATCACCCTTCTGATAAAAGAAATTGGAACTTTACTAACACGTTTGTATCAAAAAATGATCTCTACACTGATTTAAGCCAAAATAATATAATTTTATGTAATGAAACTGCATTAATTTTAGAGGGTATGATTTGTAACAAATTAATTTATAAATGTAGCTTTTCAGACTTTTTTGACAACTATGGTTATGTTAAAGACAAATTAGTCTTAAAAGAATATTCCAATCCTCAAAATTTACATTTAGATATCATTAATAAATCAATTTCATATGATAAATCTAAGCTTGATTATTATACAGGCGATTTATCAAATCATAAAATTCATATTGATGAACTAAATAATTTTATTAATAACTTTTAAAAAAAAACATGAATTATAACAAGATACTTAAAGATTTAAAAAAAGATGGAATATCTGTATTTTCTAACTTTATTGAAAATGAAAAAATTAAAGTTTTAATATCTAATTTTGACCAGTTTTTAAAAAATGAAAAAAATGTATGGACAGATAGTCAAAATAGTGATAACAGAATCTATGGCATTGATATCCTTGACCCGTTTTTTAAAGAGATATTTGAGTCTGAGGATCTAAAAAAGATTTATAACAATTATATATCTTCAAAATATAAGTACTCTTTTGTAATGGCAAACAAATTAGAATTTAAGAAAAATAACCTAGGATCGGGTGGAGGATGGCATAGAGATACTTTTTTTTCTAAACAATTAAAGTTTATTTTATATTTAACAGATGTAAGTCATCAAAACGGTGCATTTGAATACATACCTAAATCACATTTTAAGAGCTACAAGTTAAAAGACCTTTTGTTTAGGTTCAAACAGAAAAATATAAGAAGATATGCAGAAAAAAATTTCAAAAATGTTATACAAATTACTGGAAAGGCAGGAGATTTAATAATTGTAGATACAAGTGGAATTCATCGGGGTTCCCCTATTAAAAATGGGGAAAGAATTGCATTAACTAACTACCTAAGTCACAAACCTTTTTCTAAAGGTGTTACAGATCAACTTGTAAAATAGTGATAAAAAAAGCTTTAATCTTTTTCTATGTTTTTTGGTACTTAATACCTTCAATCCATAGTCTGATCAATCCTCTTTTATATGAAGAAATATTTCAAGGTGAAGTTTCTTATGTTTCTTTAATCTATACAGCAATTTTCTTTCTTCTAGCCTATTATTTTTCAAAAGTAAACTTTGGTTTTTTAGAAATTAAACAGTTTCGTTATCTTGGGTATTTTTTTAACAAAAAAGTTGAATGGGTTTTTATTCTAATTTTTTTAGTAACATCATATATTTTTTATTTTGAATATGGTCTCCAATTTAGGCATAATGGTGAAGGCCTAAGTGTTGCAGGCCCGATCTTGTATATAAATTATATTACAAAAACATATGTAAAATTATTTATTTTCAAACATATTATAATTTCTTGTAGAGAAAACTATAAAGTACCTTTTTTAAAACTATCTATTGTTTTAATTGGTTCTTTTTTTTCAATGAGTAGTGCACTTGATGTGGTGGTAATAATATTCACACTTATTTTGATGTTCAAAAAAGACCTTTTCTATTTGAACCTTTCTAAACATTCTTTATCCTTCTTAGCAATAACTTTATTGTTAGTAATTTGCATACCCCTTATTGGCCTTGCAAACAAAGTTGGCTATGACCAGGCATTTATAATTATTCAAGATAATTATTTATTTTTTATTGAAACAATAATTAGAAGAATTGGTACTTGGCATCAATCTATAAACGTATATATAACAATAATTAAATCAGATCTTATTTATGATCCATCTGATACAATTATTAACATTGTTAAAACATTATTCAATAGAGCAGAAATTATTTTTGGTGGTTTTAAAGAAATTCCAGACGTACAAAGTATATTCAGACTAAATTTTCTTAATTTATTTAAAGACACATCTAACGTTCTGACTGGGGCTTCACCTGGAATAGTAGCAACATCCTTACTATTTTATTTTCCTTTTGGCTTAATTATATTCAGTCTTTTATTAGGGCAATTATATAGATATATATTCTCAATTATTTCAAAAAAAATAAATTTTTTAATACACATGTTTATATTATTTGTAATGGTAATGCCGTTTGTTGCATCACCAATTGATTTGATTAATATTATTAGTCCATCTATGTTCTTCATTTTATTTTTCGTTTCCTTAAGGGTAAACATAAAAAAAACAACTATTTAAACCTATATGAGTAAGCCATCTATTTCAATTGTAACCGCTGTTTTTAACGTAGAAAAGTATATAAGAGAATGTCTTTTATCTGTTTTAAATCAAACTTACTCAGATTTTGAGCATATCATTATAGATGATAATTCTAATGATAATACTGTAAAAATCATTAAAGATTTAATAAAAAATGATAATCGATTTAAATTGTTAGAATTAAAGGTGAATAGAGGTTCTGGTAAAGCTAGAAACTTAGGTATAGAAAAAGCTGCAGGTAAATATATAACTTTTATTGATGGAGATGATATGTGGTCTAATGATAGATTAAAAAGTCATTTAAACTTCATGGAATTAAATCTCGTAAATTTTTCTCATACATCTTATTCATTTATAGATCAAGATTCAAATGAAATAAAAACCCCATTTATTGTTAGAGCAAAAGAATTATCCTATATAGATCTTCTAAAAAAACCCGAAATTAGTTGTTTAACTGCGATGTATAACCAAGAGGTATTAGGGAAAATGTATATGTCAAATCATAGGGCTAAACAAGATTATGCTCTGTGGTTAAGTATTTTAAAAAGTGGGACAAAGTGTTATCCGTTTAAACAAATCACAGGTTTCTATCGTCAACATTCTAGTTCAAATACAAGTAATAAGTTAAGTTTAATTTACCCACATATGTTGTTTTTAAAAGAAACCCAAGGTTTTGGAATTATAAAATCAATTTATTACACTTTACACTGGGGTTTAAATGGATTAATAAAATACAAAATAAAATAATGATAAATAAAAAATTTATAAAGCAGGATCTTTTTTCAAATGATTTGAATAGATTAGAAGGTAATATTAATATAAATACAGTTCTAATTATAGGCGGTGCCGGAACTATTGGTTCTAATTATATCAAACAAATATTGAAATATAAACCCTCAAAAATAACAGTTGTAGATATTAATGAAAACGGTTTAACCGAATTAACTCGAGACCTCAGAAGTTCAAGTTTACTAGATTATAAGCCAGAATACATTACCTATCCCGTAAATTTATTAAGTGATACTTTTGATAAGATTTTCAATTCTGATACCTGGCAAGTTGTCGCAAATTTTTCAGCCCATAAGCATGTACGTTCTGAGAAAGATAAAATTTCTGTTGAAGCTTTAATTAAGAATAATGTATATGGTGCTATCAAGCTTTTGAATTTATGTGAACTAAATCCACCAAAATATTTTTTTAGTGTTTCTACCGATAAAGCTGCGAATCCAGTAAATATCATGGGAGCTTCAAAAAGCTTAATGGAAAAATTAATTTTATCAAAGAAAAATAATTTTAGAGTATCAACAGCTCGATTTGCCAATGTTGCTTTTTCTAATGGAAGTTTATTGGATGGCTTTATATTTAGGTTAAATAAAAACCAGCCGCTATCTTGCCCGTCAGATATCAAACGCTTTTTTGTCACACCAGAACAATCTGGTCAAATATGTTTATTGGCAACATTTTTAGGTGAAACTGGAAATATTTTCTTTCCAAAATTAGATTTTTATGAGGACCAAATCTATTTTAAGGAGATTGCTTTAGATTTTCTAAAAGAGAACGGTTTTGAACCTGAATTGGTTAAATCAGAAAAAGAAGCGAAAGAATTTGATTTTGATAATAACCCTAATAAATATCCGATTTATTTCTTTAAGACAGATACTTCTGGTGAAAAAACATTTGAAGAGTTCTATACTGAAGAGGAAGATTATGAAATTAATAAGTACGACTCTTTAGGTTTCATAAATACTCCAGATGTTAAAATATCTTTTGAAGATGTAGAATCTAGTTTTGAAAAGGTGTTTAATAATCATAATTCAGAGAAGTCAGATATTGTTGCAGTTATAAAAAAATATGTCCCAGATTTCATGCACATTGAAACAGGTAAACATCTAGATCAAAAAATGTAAATTATGTATAATTTTTTTAAACGCTTATTAGATATTATTGTTAGTTTAATTACATTAATTATTCTTTTACCTGTTTTTATTCCCATAATAATTATCCTGAGACTCTCTGCAGAAGGAGAAGTTTTTTACTTTCAAGAACGTTATGGAATTCATAACTCAAGATTCCAAATATGGAAGTTCGCAACCATGCTAAAAAACTCCATGAATATAGGTACTGGGAGTATTACTCTTCAAGATGATCCCAGAGTTACAAAGATTGGATCCTTTTTAAGAAAAACAAAGATCAATGAACTCCCGCAAATTATTAATATTTTAAAGGGTGATATAAGTTTAGTGGGACCTAGGCCATTAGTTACAAAAACCTTTACGGCATATAATGAAGAGGTACAATCGAAAATATACAATGTTAAGCCTGGTCTTACTGGAATTGGTTCTATAATATTTAGAGATGAGGAATCAATTATTTCAGCAATTAAAGACGAAGATCCACATGAATTTTATAAAAGAGTAATAGCGCCCTACAAAGGAGAGTTAGAAATGTGGTATCAAAAAAATAATTCATTCTTTTTAGATTTACAATTAATTTTTCTGACTGCTTGGGTTATTATTTTCCCTACTTCTAAATTGTATGAAAAATGGTTTAAAGATTTACCAAAGCGAAGTTTTTAAAAAAATATAAACTATGCCATTCGATCCAAATTCAGCAAAGAAAGCAGGGAAAAAATCTAAAAGAGGTCCTGCAAAAAAAGAAGGGCCTTCCATCAAGGAAAAGATGGAAATGCTCTATGAAAAAGTGCTGGATGATCTGCTTATAAACCAAGAAAAACTCACAAAAACAGAACGGGTAAAACTCTTTGTAACCCTTTCTAATTATATCTTTCCAAAAACAAAATCTGTACGAGATCAATTTACTATTAAACAATTAAAAGAAATAGAGAAACAAGGTTTTATGGATAGAGATCCAGATCCTACCAAATAATATTTTAGCATATTAAAAGTGAATTATAAAGAAACCCTTTTTTTTATTGCCAAATCTCTAACTATTTCTTTGGAAGATAAGAATAGACAGGTAATAGAAAAGCAGTTACAATCTGACACAATAGATTGGGATGCCGTTGTGAAAGTAAGTACCAGTCATTACGTATTTCCTGCGCTATACTGTAATTTTAAAAGGGCTGATTTTTTAAAATACATTCCTGATGATTTGGTTGGTTATATGAAACATATAACCAGTTTAAATAGAGATAGGAATACACAAATTATTGAACAATCAAAGGACCTAAACAGTCTATTGTTAGCTAATAATATTAGACCTATATTTTTAAAAGGTACGGGAAATCTTTTAGAAGGGTTATATGAAGATATTGGAGAACGTATGGTTGGTGATATAGATTTTTTGTTTTCACAAAAAGATTACTTTAAAACAATTGATGTTTTAAAAAGTAATAATTATAGTAAACCAGATAATCAATTAAATTATTTTCCAGGATCTAGACATTATTCAAGTTTGGTCAAACAAAAGAATATAGCAGCAGTTGAAATTCATAAAGAAGTTACCATAGAAAAATATAGATGTGAATTTAATTGTGAAATGATTAGTAAGGATGCTCAACAAATAAATGATTTTTCAGTGTTAAGTTTTGAAAATCAATTGTCACTTTCAATTATTACCAGTCAGATAAATGACTATGGATTTGAGTTTGATAGATTTTCACTCAGAAATGCATATGACGTTTTTCTATTGTCAAAAAAAGTTGATACCAAAAAGATTATTTCAAAGTTTACTAAGTTAAAGAACCCGGTAAATTGTTTTTTAGCAAATTGTAATCTTGTTTTTGGAGATTTAGAATCTTTAGAATATCATAAAACAAAAGAATCAGAAAACTTCCTGAAAGCATTCAATAACTCTTTTAATAAAAGGGAATCAAATCTAAAAATCAATTTTAAATTGTTTAAGATTAATTTAATTAGAAGATTTGGTATCGTTTGTAAATCAATTTTTAATAGTGAAAATAGAAAGTGGTTATTAAACAGAATTAAAAGTAAAATTTCCAATTAAATTATTCTTTCTAAAGAAATTGAGATTACCAAATAACTCCCGCCTGCTGCATAAATAAATCTGCTAATGCATCTTTGTTTTGATGTGTCCCAATATAAGTCAGAAAACTACTCTCTTTAGAATGCCCCGTGATATTCATTAGTAGCGGTGTTTCAATTTTTCCATAATAATTAGAAGCAAAAGAACGCCTCATAATATGTGAAGTCACAAACTCATATTTAGGAGCATTTACAATTTCTTTTCTACGAGTCTTTGGGTTGTTCTTAAACCCAGACACCAATCCATCAATTTCGGCCATTTTGCAAAGTATTTTAATCTGTTTATTAAATACCACTTGAGATACTTTTCTTGGAAACTCATTCTCTAATATCTCAACAACTAAAGGGTCAGCCACTCCAACAGTCACCGCCTTCTTTGTTTTCTGTTGTAATATATCTATATATAATCCGGTGGGAGCTTTTCTAAGATTATTTGGACTTAACTCTAATAAATCGGATACCCGCTGCCCGATACACAATCCGATTAACAGCCAGCTATAACTATCTGCATATACTTCAGGGATCTGCTGTAATCCCTTTAGTGCTTTTATTTCCTGTGGATTTAAAATATGCAAAATACGATCGGAACTTTTCTGTTTAAAAGATTCTATATAATTGGAATAAGGGTGCACTTCCAAGCCACTTTTCTCAGCATCACGCAGAATAATTTTCAATAATTTTAAGAGCTGGCCACAGTAATTATCACTATACTGCTGTTCAATTTTTAGAAAACGCGTAAAAGATTCAGCGGTATATTTATCTATAGAATTCAAATACAACTTCTCTGATTTCTCAAATTCATACCCTTTTACAATTCTTAACAAAGATTTATAAGTCCGAATGGTATTATGTGCCAAACCCACCGTTCCATATCCTTGAACTCTTTTTGTGGCTGAATTGGAAATAAAATGTTCTAAATAGTCTAAAAATAAGACGGATTTTTCTATATTTAGGGGTGTATTTGAAGCCTTTATTTGTGGTTTTTTATAGAAATTAACGTTCATATAACGTATGTTATTTTAATTATTTAACATGAATATAACTTGTATATATTTATAATTTAACAAAATATGAGCTAATTTTTAACAAGTTATTATACTTTAATATGCGTTATTTATTTAAAATATAATAGTTAAAATGCTTATTTTAAAGGATTTAAATTGATTTATTTTTGAAAAGACTACGGACTGTAGTCTCAAATAATTTGTAAGTAATATTCTGTATTTTATTTAATTACACCTGTAATTCTCAATACTAAACGGCCATGAGATTTTAAAATTTACAAGCTTATTGCGTAACGTAAAAGACCCTCTCATAGTGTGTGATTTTATTAATTGATTTATCATAATACAATCTTCAATGGTTTTTACTTTCTTTGTTAAACTTTCTGAGTTATCTTATCATATCACCTTCCTTTTGTAAAGAAAATTGATTTTTTTATATAGAATAGTGATTCCGATAAATTTCACATATTTACTAAAGTTTCTAAATGATCTTCATAAGGTTTGTTAATAGTAGAACAGTACAAGAAAATAATTAAATACTCCTTAATTCAACTCTTTTTTTCAAAAATTTGCAACCTAAGAAAATTAAGGGATTTCCAATATAGCCATTAATTTATGGTTAAGATATAATTTTTCTTTACCCACTTTTTCAGAAATTAAAAAACCAGATTTTTCTAATTCCATTAAATAATTACCTACGGTTTTTGGTGTCCCTAATTTAGCATCAATTAAAAACTGTCGTTTAGTATAAGGCAATCTAAATAGTATTTCAACCAATTCTTTAGTATATACTTTAGGTAATGTTTCCTTAATCTCTGTTGCCATTTGATCCATTAATGAAGTAACATCTTTTAAGCGTTCTAGTCCTTTATTAGCTGTATATTCAACCATTTCAAGCATGTAAAGTATCCACCCTTCCCAATCATTATTTTCAGTTACCTTTCTCAGTTTCGTATAATAGTCAGTCTTATTTTTAATGATATATTCACTTAAATAAATAGCAGGTATATCCAACAGTTTTTCGAGTTTGAGATATAGTAATAACAATATTCGTCCTGTTCTACCATTACCATCACTAAAAGGGTGTATCGCTTCAAATTGATAATGCATTAAAGCCATTTTAATTAATGGATCAATAGCATCGTCACCATTTATAAAAGTTTCGAGATTATGTAACTTTTCTCTTATAATAGCTTCCCCTGAAGGTGGTGTGTAAATGGTTTCATCATTCGTATTTTTCAAAGCAGTTCCTGGCGTTGTTCTAATACCTGCAGTATTTTTTTTAATGCTTTGTACAATTTCAACACATAAGTTTGTACTTATAAAAGGTCGAGTTTCTATTTGTTGTAAACCATTCCAAAGTGCTTCTTTGTAGCTTATGACTTCTTTTGTAGCTGGATTATCAAACTTTTTGTCTGCTACTAAAGATCTATATAAATCATCATTTGTTGTGATGATATTCTCTATTTCTGAACTTGCTTTAGCCTCTTGTAAATGAATAGTATCCAAAAACAACGTTGGATTTGGTAAATTGGTAAGCATACCATTAAGTTTTGCTAGCGCTCTACTAGCATCAATAGTCTTGCGTAACACTTTAGTAGTTTCTAAATTTGTTCTAGGGGGTAATATTGGTAAACTATTGTAAGGTATTTTTCTATTAAATTTTGTCATTTTAAATAAGGGTACATATTACTCACGTAATCTTAACGAGGGTAAATATACTGAAAATTTACCTTTATTCTACTTATGAATGTAATTATTACTTTCAATAAACAGGTAATAAAAAATAAATTTAAACATCCGTATACTAAAATCGAATTTGTAGAGAAAAATTTAATGGTGTCAAGAATTACTGCTGCTAATTACTTGAACACGTTGTCAGATGATGGAATATTAACAAAAAAGAAATTAGGTGTTACGAATTACTATATTAATCACGAATTAGTTGATGTTTTATCAAAATAGTAATTCCGTTAAATTTTTTTTTTTGTTATGGAATTAATTTGAAATCCCCTCCTTTATCCCACCTTAAGTTAAAGTAAAATTGACTTCTCCTGAGGGCCCTCTTATAAAATGTCAGCCTAATGTTTACTACTTAAGAGATAAAGTTAAGTAACAGTTTATTATCTTGAAAAATGTCTTTCAAGACTTTATCAAATCTTAAAAAAGCAAATAATGGGAAAAGTAGGAAGACCAATAAAAAGAACTGCTGAGGCAGTTGTAAAAGGTATTAGAAGACAAACCAGAAGAAAGGTTGGTTCTGAAGAAAAAATCAGAATTGTTCTTGAAGGATTAAAAGGAGAAGAATCAATTTCAGGAATTTGTCGTAAAGAAGGAATAGCACCAGCGCTCTACTATCGTTGGAGCAAGGACTTTATTGAAGCAGATAAAAAGCGTTTAAATGACGATACGGAGCGTGATGTTAATCCTGGAGAAGTTAAAGATCTCAAGGATGAATCGCAGAACCTTAAATTGGTTGCTGTAGAGCAAGCTCATGAAATCAGAGTACTCAAAAAAAGCTTGCGTGGTCTAGCATAAAGTTCAGAAAGTATATGCGCTTTACTCAAGATGAAAAATACGAGATCATCCGATTAGTTGAAGACTCAGAACTTGGCGTGAACAGAACACTTGGTGAGCTGGACATTTCAAAAAGGAGGTTTTACAACTGGTATGGAAAGTATACTAAGCATGGTTATGATGGTCTTTCACCTAAAAGACGTGCCAACAACAGCCAGTGGAATAGAATACCTGACCAAGTTCGAGATGAAGTGGTTGAACTTGCTTTGGAAGTTCCCGAATTGTCTCCAAGAGAGGTTGCTCATCGCATGATTGATCAAAATGGTTACTTCATATCTGAAAGTAGTGTATATCGGATACTCAAATCAAGAGGACTGATTACTTCTCCAGCATATATTGTGATGAGAGCTTGTGATGAGTTCAAGAATAAAACAACCCGAGTGCATCAAATGTGGCAAACTGATTTTATATACTTTAAAATAATTGGATGGGGTTGGTATTACCTATCTACTATTTTAAATGATTACAGCCGTTATATTGTACACTGGGAGCTATTCTCTAATATGAAAGCTGATGATGTCACCAGAGCGATTGATAGTGCTTTAGAAAAAGCTAGCCTAGATAAGAACAACAGTCCGAGACTGCTTAGTGATAATGGTTCTTACTACATCAGTTCAGAACTTACTGAGTACATTAAGGATAAGGGAATGAGTCATGTTAGAGGAAGACCTATGCACCCGCAGACGCAAGGAAAAATAGAACGTTGGCACAGATCAATGAAAAACATTGTAAAACTTGAAAATTATTATTTACCTGGGGATTTAATAAACAGACTTGAAGAGTTTGTTGAGTATTACAACAACGAACGAGATCACGAATCATTGAAAAATCTAACAACGGCGGTTGTGTACTTTGGACGCGGACATGAGATTTTAAAAGAACGACATTTAATTAAACTAAAAACAATGAAAAAAAGAAGAAAGCAACACCTGTTTCAACGATTAAATTTATGACTTAACTTTGATATCTTTGGTAAACATTAGTTTGAAGACTTACATCTAATATTAATGGTTTTCTTTTGTATAATAATAACTAGTTATAATTTACAATAATTTTATTTTTGCCTATTTGAATACTTTTTGGCTTATCTATAAAGCTAATACTTGTGCCGTTTATGTTATAAATATATTCAGAGTTTTGTGGTGTATTTATGTTAGTTTTTTTCTTTTTTAATTTTGTGGCGATTTGATTTTTTGATGTCAATGTTACTTTTGATTTCGTAGATATCGGAGCTTGAGAGGTTAATTTCTTTTTAGTAAAGGTATCTCCATTTTTTTTAAATAAGGCCCTATGGTTATTAATGGTAGCCACCGAAACAGCCATGATCTCTGCAACTTTCTTACTAGTTTTGCCCTCTAGTAATAAAGATCTAATATTTTTTCTCTCTTGTTCTTTGAGTAGCTTATTTTTCATTTCAAAAATTATATGGTGATTATTTCTGTTATAAAAATGAATATAACAAAGCTATAAATAATTTACTATATTTATATGAAATAATATATAATTCTACTGCGTTAACGAATTAATAATCAAAGTCAGTGAAGCCAGTGCTGAGGCTAAACTAACGATCTCAGCCACACTGGTTTTAGTACTTTCAGGCTTTCTAGGAATAATGATTTCAGTTCCGGGTAATACTTTGGGATAAAACCGAAAGCCTAAAAAAGTGGTTGTTCTTTGCGAGGATCCATTGGCGTAAATGACGTAAGATTTAGATTTTTTGGCAGCTGATGAAAAGCCACCCGTACGACCAATATATTTACCTAAAGATAAGCCATAGGAGTATTTGATCTTACTAGGATTGAGCACTTCACCACGGACTTGTACGGTATTGAATGCCTTGGGTATGCTGATAATGTCTCCTTCTTGAAGGGTCATATTGGCACCACTGTTTGGGTTTGAAATAATCGAGGCCAAATCGATACCGATAGACTCGTCCAAATCAAGTTTTTTGAGGGCTTGCTCATAGGCAGCAGTATCATTTTCTAAAATAGAAAGGATTTTATTGCGTTTGATATCTGCTCGATAATTGGTAATGTCGTTGGTGGATGCGGCATAATCTGACCTTCTTATGAGCATGGCCCCTGCTGTGTAGGCATCACTACGAAGACCTCCTGCTCGAACAAGAAGGTCATAGATCGTTTCCGATGTTGATTTCAACCCATATTTGCCTGGATACTTGACCTCTCCTTCTATTTCGACCAATTCTTGTAAACCATATCCTGGCGCCCGGCGGATGGTGATCAAGTCGAAGGGCAGCAACTTCATTTTAGATGCTTCAGGACTCAATGTTAGGTTTTCATCGATCTTAAAATTGAAAATTTCAGCAACTGCATTTTCATTATCGAGTGCTCCTCTTCGGGCAACTTCCACATTGGCTCGGGCAGCAGAGGTTTTAAAGCCATCGGCGAGCAGAATGAGATCTTCTACCTTCATATTGGCGATATATGGATAATTACCTCCTTTTTGAATTTCTCCTTCGATCCGTACGGTCTCTGCCTCTTTGAGATCTTGGATGGATTGAATCTTGATGAAATCTTCATTTTTTAGGGCGATATCTGAGGTTCCGTTGACTACTTCTCCCACGTTGAAGGATTCATTGGTCAAGTTCAGGTCCGGGTCCAGTCGGATGATGATTCCGCGCCCAAGAAAGGCATCCCCAGCAAGCCCCCCGGACTGCTCAAGTAATGAAGACAGCATGAGTCCTTCTTTATACTCAAATGCTCCTGGAAAGTTTACGGCGCCCTCTATTTGAATCCGATTGAGAAAACGGTGGCTGATGGGCTGTATTTCTATTTCATCCCCATTCATCAATGAGCTACTGTCATTGAGAGATAAACTTTTGATTGCGCGGAAGTTGCCTGTTTTTCTTCTGACCGTCACACGATCCGTATAGCCCATGTCTGTGGGACCCCCAGCGTATTCAAAGAGCTGAGCCAGCGATTCACCTGCCATCATATCATAAAAAGCAGGCCGCTTGATCTCGCCCTCAATAAAGACGCGGGTATCATAGGGCTTAACGATCACCACATCACCATCACTCAGACTGATGTCTTGACCTTCGCCAAAGATGAGGAATTGATAGGCATCTAATCGCCCATGAAATTTCCCATTTCGGTAAACTTCAATTCTTCGCAGACTGCCTGTTTCTTGGGGACCGCCCGCCAAGTAGAGGGCATTGAAGGCACTTCCTAGGGAGGACATCGTATACGTGCCCGGCACCATCACTTCGCCAATCACATTGATACGAATGCTACGTATTTGACCGAGGCTTATTTGCGAATAGGTTGAGGATCCTAACGTTCCGTAGAGGGTTTTGAGTTTGGCATTGATTTTTTTCTTGGCTACCCCTATTTCTAGACCATTGAGATAAATGGGGCCTAAGCGTTCGATACGGATGTAGCCATCGGGTGAGATTTGCTCCTGATATGTTTGTTCAGAGTCTCCCCAGAGATCAATAATGATCTCATCACCCGGCCCTAACCGGTAATTGATGGGGGTAGGGATGTTGACGTTGGGCTCAAAACTCAGTTGGTTGTTTTTGAAATAATCCATGCCAAATATTTTTGGGAGGGTATCTATCTGTTGACCTGACAGCGATTCAAAAGGATCAAACAAATTATTTTGTTCATCGGTCTGCTCATAGCTTTTTCGCATTCTAGAGTCGAAGGCATCTTCAGTGGTTTTTCCTTTTTTATCAGCGCCCCCTGCTTTTATTTTGTTGATGCGCGCTCTGAACTTGCTGATTTGGGCATCGGTCATACCACGGGCCTTGGCCCCCAAGAGCAGTTGATCTTCATTATAGCCGCCTTCCTCTGCTTTTTGAATGAAGGATTTGAGTTGATCATCTGATAATTTATCGATATCTGGGATCTCTTGACTGACAGCAGGGAAAGAGATGACAAGTATGCCAAGGGAAAGGATGAGAAAGATCCTTTTTAGTTTTATGCTCATGGAGTATTCATTATTAACTTGCAAACTTAAAGGCTTTGGCATGAAATTCGAAGGGTTCATGATTTTTTCTTAGGCCAACCCGCACAAGGGCTAGCCCCGTAATGCCTTTGATGCAGTTGCGCGTAGCTCAAGCGCTATTATCGGTACCGCCAATAAATAAAATACCGCTCTTTCATAAACCCATGATTAATGTTATCCAAGCGGGCAATATCGAGGGTAAGTCCATTTTGATAAGCCTCAAGGAGGAAGCCGAATGTGTCCCATAGGGTGACTCGCTCACTGAGATTGTGTCGTAAATAATGATCGTTTTGAATGTATTTTCGGTTTTTAATCCAAAAATACGGATCCTTTAAATTAAGGATACCCAAATCTTGGGTCCATTGGTTTTTGATGCGTTGTTTGAAATCCACCACCAATAATCTTTCCTGCCGATTGAGGAGAAGCAATTGATCGATCAATCGCCCCTGATCTAACTCCTCTATAATTTGCGTGGCCTTGGATACCAATTTGAAATCTAAATCCCCCTGTTCAAAAAGAGTTAAAATCAGTTGAGGTTCGTCAAAAGCAGTAATCTCAGGGTAAGTAGCCATGGGGATGGCGTGTTTAGGGTCATAGAGTGAGTCCTGTGGGGCTAAAATAAATAGGGAGTCTTGGTCCACATCCCAACAACGCAATTTTGCTGACGATAGATCCGTTTGATTTGCTCATTATGAATGAGGTATTGCTCAGTATATTGCTGTACGGCATGGAGTTCTTGGATGATGTTTTTCAACAAGTCGGCATAGGTCATGCGGGTCTCATATTCTCCCCCTTTGCTTTCCACATAGAAAGAAAAGGTAATGACGATGAAAATACCTAGAAAGGCAATAAAGTATTTCTTAATTCGATCAAATAAATCACCCCAAGTTAATGTTTTCCCCAGGGTAAAAAGCTTGACGTACCCATGTGTGGGTGGTTTGTTTTTCATAAAGTTTCAAAATGAAGCTTCATTTTGATGAGTAAAGGAATTAAAAGCCTCTGGTGCTGCCCAGAGGGGGTGAAAATTTATGTTTAAGGTTTAGGAGTGGTCGCTCCCATCACAGGTCGCATGGACCATTGAATGGGGTTCAATTTGTTTTGTGGTAAACCGCTTAGGGCAGCGCCCCCTGAGAGATGTTTCATTACGTTTTCCAAGTTGTCGTAGGCATCGTAAGTCATCATGCTGGCATAATCCGTGCCTTGTGGGGTTACTTTCAATCCCAACCCCCATCCCACCATGCCTGAGGCGGCCATGTTCTTTTTAAAATGGGGGATTACGATATTTTTAGTTTGTTCCAAAATTAAGCTCAAATTTTCGGGAGAAGCGAAATTAAAGATGACGTATTGGGCTGGGGCAATGGCTGCGATCTCTTGATTCATGGCATAATAATAACGCCGATCCGTTTTCAAATCAGAAAAGCCCTCTTACAAGATGCTCGATTCGACACCTACCACCGCTTGGGCATGGTCCCACCAGGGGGCTTGACCTACCGCATGTTCAATATTTTTGCAGATATTGATCTATAGATAGTTGTAGTCGTCAGCACCTGGATTAAAAGCTTTCATCAAGGCGCAAAACTCTAAATTCCCATTGTTGACCGCATGTTGAGCTATTTTTTTTGAATAGTTGAGGTCTATGTTTTTAAAATGATTGAGCTGCGCGTCCGGTACTTTTACAGGATGCAGGGCCACAATTTGAGCAAGTAAAGTATGGGTAATTACCAAGTTCACGAGATAGATGAGTTTTTTCATGATGGATTTATTTGATGGGTTAAAAATTTAATTGAAATTAAGGCTAATTGTTTTCATGTTAAATAGTAAAAGTTAAGGGGAAGATGTTTCCTTGATAAATGAATGGATTGGAAATATTTATTGGGGGGCACGGTTAGAAATCAAAGATTAATAGTTTGAAATTTCAATGAGCCGAAAATAATTATTACATTTATGTAATAATTAACAAAGTAATGCAATACGACTGGTTTCAAGTAAATTTTTTGGGTTGTTTTTTGAATTTGAATCTGGAATTCAAAACAAAGTTGAACCACAAGCAGTACAGTCTTTC
>Ga0209602_1000686_pt1 | contig 32057 bp, 27 predicted proteins | sample COGITO_mtgs_1205_3_FD_184810 | JGI IMG/M metagenome (GOLD analysis project Ga0209602, IMG submission 184810) | Pelagic marine microbial communities from North Sea - COGITO_mtgs_120524 (SPAdes) (version 2) | ecosystem: Environmental > Aquatic > Marine > Epipelagic ...
AAGCCATGCCATTGAGGTCTTGGAGTTGCTCTCGTAAGCGAAGGGAACGAGTGGCGATTGCTCGTGCCTCATCCAGCGCACCATCGGACATGTGGAGCAGAGCAACGTGATGGTGAACGGCAGCAGCCAGAGGGTTTCCAAGGTCCATTGATTCGGCACGTTCAGCAAGGGCGAGCATGCTGTCTGCTGATGATTTCATGATTTTCATGCCCTCAAACCGTGCCCAGCCGCGCTCAACATCGTCTTCGGCAATAGTGGATGCATGGTCCAAGAGTCGATTGACGAGTTCATCGTCCTTCAATTCCACTGCAAGGGGTATCAGTCGCAGAGCCAAAGATGTATTGATTCCGTCCATGGCTCCACCGTGGGTGAGCATGTCCAACACTTGCCGTGCGCGTTCTGGAGACAATTCATTGACCATGGTTTCACCTCAAATTGAGCGAAGACGCCCGCCATCCACTGCGAGACTAACGCCACGAATGCCCCCCGATGCAGGGAGGGTCAGAAAGAGGATTGCGCTTGCTGTTTCCAATGGGTCAATCAATCGCTTTATGGGGACTTGGGATAGCCAGGTGCTTTGAACTTCATCAGCAGTTTTCCCAGTCCGCTCTTGGATGGACTGAGCGAGTGAATCCAAACGGGAGGTGTTGGTGAATCCAGGCAGCACGTTGTTGATCGTGATGGAGGGGTGCAATTCATTGGACAAGGATTTCGCCCATGAAGCCATGGCTCCACGAAGGGTGTTGGAGAGTCCAATGTTAGGGATGGGTTCCTTGACAGACGTTGAGATGATTTGGATGATGCGACCAAACCCTTGTTCTTCCATTTGAGGGGCAAGAGCTTGAACGAGTGTGTGAGCGGCGTGAAGATGACGCCTGAAGGGGGCCTCAAAGTCAACAACGCTGTTGTTCATGAGCGGGCCGCCGGGTGGGCCTCCCGCATTGTTGATGAGGATATGAACCGGACCCGATGATTCGACCAGGGAGTTGACGGTAGAGGCAAGGTTTTCAGTGTCTTCAAGGTCCAGTTTGAGGGCGGTGTGGTTCCCGCTTCCAAGGGTGTTCAATTCTTCAACGAGTGTGTTGAGGGCAGATTCATTGCGTGCGCAAACCGTGACATCCGCACCGGCTTTAGCCATCATTTTTGCAGTTGCAGCCCCGATTCCTTTGCTGGCTCCGCAAACCATCGCATGTTTGCCGTGGAGGGCTTCTTGAGCGTATGGGAAGTCCTTTCCAAGCAGGTCCATGCATCGCCCAAGAAGCCGATGGTCATAGCCCTTCGCTACAACCAATCAAGAATTGCGTTGAGCTGAACCAGCCAATCGTCACTTGCTGCATCGATGATGTCGTAGTGGTTTCCCGGAAGCCAGATTTTCTGAACCTCTGCACCCTTGGCCTTCATGATTCGAGCGTAAGTTTCGGATTGGAGAAGGGGTACATCGGTATCTTCCTCACCGTGGAACAACAGTACGCTGGTTTTTGGTGGATGATCTACGGGATTAATCTGTGACCAAATTTCGGGGTTTTCATCAGGAGAACAACCCAACCATTTCCTCACAGCGTCTCCTTCGTCGGACAGGCGAGCGCGGTCTGCGCCGATGAGGTCGGTTAGAGGTGCCTGAGCTATGGCGAGCCATGGCTTCCGGTCTGCTTTCGCAGCGAGAATGAGGGCGAGTTGTCCACCGGCGGAGTGACCCATGACCATTGAACGGGTGATGTCAATTCCAGGAAGCAGTGCGAGTTGGCCCCACGCCCGAAGTACATCGGAAAGCGTGTCCATCCATACGCCTTCATCGCCTTCAGCCCAGCGCTTGAATTCCACATTCCAAACGGCCACTCCTGCTTCTGCTAAGTCCTCAGCGATGGGTTGCATCAAATCCAAGGTGTACTTTTCTTTCCAAAAGCCACCGTGCAAGAGCATGATGCAGGGGACTCCAACATTCCGTTGAAACGGCGACGGGTCGTCCGGCATGTAGAGGTCAGCATACTGCCATTCTTCTGCTCCCCACTGCATACGGTCAACGGGCATACGAGGGACTCATTGTGGCGGCTCTATCACTGTTGCGAAGTGGATGTCGTGGGAAGTCCTTTCTAGTAAAAAGAACTAGCAGGAGCGTGAGATGGCACGTTTGGGCACTTCTCTTTATTCTGTTGTCGCCCTCATGGGTGACGGTCGCAGGAACCGGTGGCCGAGCGATGACCACCGATGTTTCGGTCCAAAGGTACGATTGGTTCTCAAACGAAACCGTCATCATTGATTTCTCATTACGAGACGCCCCTTACCAACAATCCCTTACAGCCTCATGGTCCCTATTCGACGAGGACGGTGTCAATCGAAATCGGACAAGCGATGGGGTCGATTCGTTCGGGGCACTCAACGAGTTCCACCAAGAAGCACTCCTTACGGAGGCATCCAAACCGCTTGCCCCTCCGCCCATGGATACCTTTTCTGCACCGGTGCCGTCCGAACACGAAATTCCCGAACCGATCGAACATGCACCCTACCCATACTTGCCCCCACCAAAGGTGTGACTCCATGCATGATTCATCTCGAAGGAATTCGCTTATCGCTTTGATCTTGGTCGGAATCGCTCCTTCGGTTTCCATTTTTGCATCCTTTGGTTCAGGTAACGGACTTGTTGGGCAACTTGCCTGGTTGACCTCAAAGGCATGGATGCTTGGCCTTCCATTGGTTTGGATGTTGTACGTGGATAAGAAACCGTTCTCTTGGTCACTCCCTCGGCAAGGTGGTCTTGGCGTCGGATTTGGAGTGGGTGTAGTGTTCAGCGCCGTCATGGTGCTCGCTTGGGTGTTCATTGGTCAATCAAGAGTTGACCAAGACACATTCCGAGCAACACTCGAACCTTTTGGCCTCACCGTTCAAAGCACCTACATCGCTGCTGCAGTCTTTTGGACCCTTGGGAATTCTGTCCTCGAAGAATACGTATTCCGTTGGTTCATCGTTGAGAAAGCAGAGGCTCTTCTCGGCGAGGGGTGGGCTACCGTCTCTCTGTCCGCCGGAATATTCGTGCTTCATCACTTCTTTGCGCTCTGGTTCCTGGGTTTCGCCATTGAGGCTAATCTGCTGGCCTGTCTTGGCCTGTTCATCGGCGGCGCTACGTTCAGTTGGCTCTACATGAAGTACCGAAGCATTTGGGTGCCTTACATCACCCACGCTTTGTGTGATGTTGTGGTCTTTGGCGTCGGGTACTTGCTCTTATTCGGTTGAACTCAAGGGCAGAAACGCTTCCGGTCACGCGGGAACAACACGGTCTCTCGCACGTTCTTTGCCCCTGTGAGTTTCATCAAGATACGTTCGACTCCAAGACCCCATCCGGCATGCGGCGGTACACCGTGGCGGAATCCAGCGACATAGAATTCAAATTCCTCAGGGTCCAGTTCCATGCTCTTTAGGTTGTCAATGAGAACATCAATTCGGTGTTCACGTTGCCCGCCAGAAGTCATCTCATCTCTTCCAAAGTTGAGGTCAAATCCACGGGAGAGCTGCTGGTCAGTGCTGCCTTGCTCGCCTTCTACATGATGAATGTAGAAGGGTTTGAGTGACATTGGCCAGCGCGGTAGGAAGTAAAATTGTGGGAGGTCTTCAGCAAGGAGGTCAGAGTTTTCAGCGTCAATATCGTCACCCCATTCGATGGTACCTCCCTTTTCCTTGATGATGCGAATCGCATCGCAGTATTCCATGCGTGGGAAGGGCAATTCGGGAACAATCACTTCAATGGCTTCTTCTTCTTGAGTGGCCCGATAAGCGTTGATGGTTGCGATGAGTCCTTGGGATTCTTCTTCATCGGCTACGGACTTCCAAATGTGGTGGAGCATGCGTTCAAGGACACCCATGACGTCGTCATCGTTCGCCCAACTGCATTCAATATCAAAGGAAATAAATTCGTTCAGGTGGCGGTAAGTGTCGTGTTTTTCAGCGCGGAAGGCGGGTCCGATTTCGAACACTCGTTCCAATCCCCCGCTCATGCACAATTGCTTGAACAACTGCGGTGATTGGTTGAGGTATGCAGGCGTTTCAAAATATTGCATGGGAAACAAGTCAGTTCCTCCTTCAGTAGCAGTAGCAACGATTTTTGGAGTATGCGTCTCAATGAAACCTTCAGTGATGAGGTGTTGGCGGCCAAACTGCAAGACTTTGCCTCGGAGTCGGAACATAGCGTTGACATGGGCTCTGCGCAGGTCGAGGAAGCGATTGTCCAATCGGGTATCAAGTTCAACATTGACAGTGTCCGTGACACCTAACGGCAGCGGGGCTTCAGCTCGTGCAATCACTTCAACAGAGGTTGCTAGAACTTCGTAGGCCGGAGGGGGCGTCGGTTCGCCTTCCTTGACCTTGGGCGGTCGCTTGAGCGAAACAGTGCCGGTAAATTGTAGGGTTGACTCACGGGTCATCCGTTGAACAACATCCAACGGTTCTTCGCCAATGTTGTCTGCCTTTAGGAAAATTTGAGTGGTTCCTGTTCCGTCTCGTAGGTCAACAAAACATATGGCTCCTTTTCCTCGGTTGGCCTCCATAAATCCTGCAACCGTTACGGTTTGGTCGATAAGGTCGGCGCCCAGAGTCTGGATTTCGCCAAGGGTGTGCGTTCGGTAAGCGGTTGGAACCCAAGTGGTCATGGGTGGTGGGCTGCGGTGGAGAACATGAAGCATTCGCCCTTGTTTTTTGATTTGAGGAGCCAATGGGCCACGATTAACCGTGCATCTCCCTCAAGGGCTTCGCCCCGAAGACGAAGCCAATGGCCTCCATCACGGCATCCTCCGGTCATTTTGTTCATGTGCCGTTGGACCGTTATTTTCTCGGGCACAGATGGATGATGCCTTGTTTCATGCCCGCGTTGAATCGTGATATTATCGGGCCACGGTTCCCGAAGTCTCATGAAGAGGTCCCTACTGGTCTTTCTATGTCCAGCCGCCCCACTCGCGCTCTTGGCTTCACCCTCTTGCTGTTGCTGACAGGGCTTTCGCCCCTCGTGATGACTGCATCTGCCGACCCGAGTATTCATCTCTCCGTCGATTCAAGCCACGTCATTCTTGAACCTGGACAGTCAACGAACGTTACCCTTACCATCAACAATAACGGTTCGAGCATTGAGAGCTACAATCTCAGTATTGATGATTCCGGTCTTGCAACATATTGGGACATCGTTGCTGTTGAAGCAACGGTTGACAACGTCTTTCCGACCTGGTCGGAAAATACGACCATCATCGTTCGCCTTGGCGAAGGTGCGACGACAACCGACAGTGGCTCATTTGACATCACCATCACAGAACCCGATCAAAACCTCAGTTCGTCCATTACCGTATTTCTCAGCGTAGCACCTCATCATCAGCCTTCATTGAATCCTGTTGATTCCTCCCTGGCCACCACCTTGGCGGGGAGTAATTTGACGGTGAACTTCACTGCAGAAAACCTCGGTAGTGTTTCAGATACATTCCTCCTCGACGTGGAGGTCGAACCTGACTTGTCCGGATGGTGGGCCAATCAGACCAATTCATCCAACGGATCGAACTCAACAGGTAACTCATCCAACGGAACCAACACGACCGCATCACTTTCCGTGCTCATGTACGGAAACAGTTACACCTCCGCAAATTCTCTTCACACCTTGGTCGAAGACGTCGTTGATTCGGCTGGAATCAACGGAACAGTTGATGCAAATTCCGGAGGGGGCATGAACCTTGGAGATCACCGGCAAAACATAGCGACCTCAGGCAATCAATGGAATACCTCGTTGCGTGGGTCCGACTGGGATTATGTTGTTCTTCAAGACCAGAGTCAAATCCCTTCTCTGCCGACCAACGATACGAACTGGCAGGCGAGCAAGAGCGGGGCAGTGGACATCAGCACAGAGGTGGAGGCTGAAGGTTCAGAAACCGTTCTGTTCATGACATGGGGGCACCGAAGTGGAGAGTCAGGTCCTCAATGGCACCAACAAAACATCAGTCAAAACTACACCATCATGCAAAGCCGCTTGACCGATGGCTACCTCCGCTACGCAGAAAACATCAGTGCGGCAGGAAATACGGTTTGGATTGCTCCTGTTGGTCTCGCGTTCAAAACCATTCACGATGGAGTAGAGGCAAGCGGCAACAACGCAAGCCAGAGTGGGAATTTGTTTTATGACCTCTATACTTCAGACGGAAGCCATCCATCTCTCAGGGGCTCATATCTCGCAGCTTGCGTCATGTTTTCAACCATCAGCGGGGAGGTTTGCGCGGCAAGCAACGATTCAACTTCTCTTCCTGCTTCGGTCAAACTTGAACTTCAGCAGGCTGCTGATGACACGGTATTCAACCAAACCACTGGAATGTCCTTTTACCCCTGGGAAGTGAGCGGGACCTCCGCTTTCGGTATGGGGGCTTCTGTACCACCCGGTTGGAACGTTCAGTGGAATGAGGACGAAGTCGCTCATCTCGCTGCAGGAGCCGAACAAACGGTTGCACTTTCAGTTTCCGTGCCTGAGAATGCAGTGCCAGACTATTATGGATTCAGGCTCACCATCGGTTCAACAAACGGGAACGTAACTTCATCGACCCTACTTGTTGTCCAAGTCGAAGCAGAAAACGAACTGAGCATGTCGTTCACTTCTCACGATGACCAGTTCCTTCCAGGCCAAACCACACTGACCGAAGTCAATGTCACCAACATCGGCAACGGAGTTTTGGACATTAATTGGGTTGCTGGCCTCTTTTCAGCGGGGCTGTGTCAAGTCGCTTTACCGGCTCCTCAGAACCTCGGTGTACAACCCGGTGATGTTGTTGCCGTGCCTATGGCGATCACAATACAGGCCAGTGCAAGCGTCGGTAACTCTTGTTCCATCATGCTCGCTATGGAATCCATCACACAGGAGATTGTGCCGGGGAGTCTGCTCGCTTTTGCAATAGATGTTGACGAACTCGTCGACTTCTCGCTCACCGGTCCCTCAACAACCGTTGACTTGGTTCCAGGGCAGGGCGTTAATTACGAAGTTCGCATCAACAATAACGGCAGTGAGGAAGTTACGTATTTCCTCGACCCTGTCCAACATCCCAATCTCACTACTTCACTTGTCTCAGCATCCGGCGTAACCGTGGCTTCGGGCGAAGTCGGGGTTTGGACCGTAAACACAAACGGACCCGCTGGTCTTCTCGGACTTCTTCAACAAGAATTCACCGTGACCTACGGGGGCGAAGTCGCATCATTGAGTGTAGACATCAACGTCCTAGAAGTTCCAGAGCTCGCTGTGACTGGGCCAACAGATAGCCGAATCATCGTTAGGCCAGGTCAGTCTGTCGTGACGCCGATTGAAGTCTTTAATTCAGGTACTTCTAACCTTGAACTGACAGCCAGCCTTCTTGGTCTACCTGCTAACATCAACGCAGAATTAAGCGATGTCACCATCGTTCTTGCTCGTGGCGATTCAACGACCGTCAACCTCACCGTCTCTGCTGCGTTGTCCGCAGTCGCTTCTACGAACCCTTTTACAATTACCTTTGAGGATGGAGCCATTGAAGCTGTGTTGTCGATAGGACTCATCGTCAATGATCGACAAGAAGTCGTCATTAATGGCGTGGAGAACCTCATCTATGCCCACCCCTTGGGTGAAGCTAACCTCACGGTTCAGGTCACCAATTTGGGTACTGCAAGCGATACCTACATCGTTGAATTAACTGCTGTACAAAGCAACAGTTGGTTTACATTCAGTCTTTCACACCTCTCGTTTTCCTTGGATGCAGGTGAGACGAAAACCCTCATCGTGTCGGCTCGTGAAGCAAACCAAGGGGCCTTGGGAGGCGTGGCTTACTCCCTCAACGTGACGTCTACTTCCACCGGTGAAGTAGGGGATACCTTCGCCATCACTGTGCGCTCAGTGGTTGCCGGTGGAACTATAACATTGCTTGGAGATACTGCAACTGCAAAGCCAGGCTCTTCTGTTTCTGGAAACATCATATTGACCAATACAGGTTCAGGTGAAGACACGTTTACACTGAGTTCTATCGGAGAGGACTGCGGTCTTTCAACCTCGGTTACCCTTTCCCCTGGCGTGTCATCCGAAGCGCTTCCATGGTCTTGTGCGGTTCCAGAAGGTGCACCTGCTGGACTGAAGAGCATTACGTTCCGGGCCGTGAGTGCAATGCGCAGTAACGTCGTCATCAATCAAGCGGTTGGGTATCAAGTTGAACCATCATGGCCAAGCGATGCTTTGGTGGCGGTTGGTCTGACTGAAAGCAAGGTCTCGCTCGGCATGGACAGTTCAACGAGTACGGTCATCACGCTTCAAAATCTGGGGAACATCGAAGTTACCGGTCAATTGGATGCAATAGGAGCCGATACGGGTCTGCTTCGAATGGAATGGATTCGAATGAGCGACGGCGTCTCCACAAATGAATACACCCTCACGCCAGGGTCGTCCGCAGAATTCAAGCTCAACCTCACGTCCAACGTTGCTCGTTCAGCAACTGCAACGCTTACCGTCAAGGCTACCTCCCAGGGTGGCAATGTGTTGACCACGGACGAATCGGTTTCAATGGCCGTTCAAATTGAAGGCCCTGCTCTCCCTCCCAACGGGTTGTCATTGCCGTTGGGTGTGAGCGTAAGTCAACCGGCTACGCTTACTGCAATGGGTCTTGGCTGGCTCATCGCTTTGCTCGCAGTTCAGTTGTTGCGTCGTTCCCGAAGGAATGACTCGGAAGGAACAGAAGATGTGGGCGATGAGGATGAAGAGGATGACGAGGTGAAGGACCTTCCAGAACTAGGATTCAATGAATGCCGCCTTGATGAGGACAACAAAGTCAACTGTCCGGAGTGTGAGGCTCGCCTTGGTGTCCCTCGAGGCAGTCAACCACCGTTTAGGTTTACATGTCCAAAATGCGACAATAAGATTCGTGTTGTGGAATGATCACAAACGCTGGGCGATCAGCAAGAATGCGGTGTGGCCAAACGGACCGTTAACCGGGCGCATGCCGCCTTTTGATGCTCTCCCCCACTGGCGTTCCATCAACTCACCAGCCCATTCAACATTCAGTCCTGCTTCTTCACAAGCCTCCCATGCTCGTTCAAGTTGCTGAGTCACTGGACAATAACAGGCTATACGTCCGCCAACAGCCAGCATAGAGGCTACTGCAGCTATTGCGGGGGGGTGGTCCGGAAGGTCCAACACGATGGCTTCAAAGGATTCACAGTGGGACTGAATCGTATCGGTTACAGTTTCAATCGTACCCTCTATGTGATGATGATCGGGAAACTCGGCCCAACTTTCTCGTGCTCTGCGTAAATTTTCAAGGCCAATTTCTGCGTGTTCTGCACGTGGCTCGACCGTGATATGAGTTCCGCTCCCCCCGAGTGCTCTTGCGAGATGAAGGGACAATCCGGCGCTCCCAATTCCTGCTTCAAGAACACGGTCTCCAGAGCCGATGCCCAATCGAGCCGTGAACCAACCAGCATCTTTTGAACTGATGGTTTGAGCCCTGCGTAACATTCCTTTGTTAAGTTCGGGTAGACGGGTGGGCATTCTCGTGAGCAACTTTTGACCGATTCCTACTTGCTCACCGATGGCTACCGGTGAAATGATTTCCAGCGGGTCAAAGACGCCGAGTCCTTTGATTTTACGAGAGCCTGAGGTCATCTCAACAACATGGACTTTCCCATCTTCTTCCACAAGTACAGCCCATGCCTCATTGGTCATGTTTTCGCGACCTTCTTCTTGTCCTTAAAGTTACAAGAGATGAATTAAAAATTTATGATATTGTAACATTCCTTGAACGCCCTTTTTTTGACATTAAAGCGGGTGTTTCATATACTGTCCGGAACTTCGTAACATTATGAAAGGAACCGTTCGCACCATGGCCTTCTCAATCGTCCTGCTGTTTTTCATCAGTACCATGACTGGATTGACAACAGATTTGAACCCTCTTGAACAACAACAATCGCTGGATGAAGAGCCTGTGGTTTACAGCGCTGCAACCTCTCCCGGTCACGTTGTGTTCGCACAATACATCTCGTCAGACAATTGCCCACACTGCTACAAAGCGGGTGGCGGCTCTGCAGCTCATCACAAACTCAAGGTCGACTTCCCTGACGAGTATGTTTACGTTACATACATGTCAGCCTCCTACGGCTCTACCAACTCCGCACGTGCTGGTAACGTCGCTCCATACTCGTGGCAGTGGCCTACTGGCGGCGCACCTGATGCATATTTCGGGGACCGTACAGACATCCGTCAGTCTGGTGCATCATCAAACTATGACTCCTATGATGACGAATTTTCCGCCGGAGGTGGAATGCACACCTCTACCAACGATTATGGTATGACCGCTGCAATATCTGCTAACGGTGGTACATTTGACATTGATATCTCATACAAGTACACCGGCTCGGGCTCGGCCGCATCAAACATGAAACTCTATGCAGCCATCGTTGAAGAAGAATGCACGACCTACACTTACTCGAGCAGCGGTAGTGCACTCCCGCACGGCTACAATTGCTGGATGGGTTGGCTCACATCAGGTGATACTTACAAGACAAAGAGTACCGGTTCAGGATCTGCTTTTGCGAGCGTATCTCCTACCTCCAGCCAACAATCACTCTCTTGGACCAGCGTCCCTACCAGCCTGATTGCAGGTGGAACCTCAAACGCAGTTGTTGTTGCCGCCCTCATCAGCGGAAATCAAATCAGCGTTGGCGGCAACAGTCCCCACGTTTATCATGCCATTGATTCGACCATGGGTCCTAAGATGGACATCGGCATCACTGACTTTTCAGTAGCCAATTCCATGGGTGACCCCACTTACATGACCGGAGACATCGTTACCTTGAGTGCTGATGTCAAAAACACCGGTGATTTGGACTACACAGACGGTGGACAGGTTGAATTTTACTACAAAAACGGTGTTTCAACAACCGTTATTGATTCTGCATCTGTCCCATCGTTGAACGTTGCACAGGGGTCGTCGTACCTCTCGGCAACTGCTGACTTTGACACATCATCCCTTCCAAGCAATGCCTGGAAGACTACCTTTGGTAGCCGTTTAGTGAGCCTCACAGGAGACATGGCTGCGAGCAACAACATGCAGGAAACACAACTCGACCATGACCGCCCACCACTCGCCAAGAAGGCACAAGTGATTGACACCAACGTCGTAGAGCGAGGCAGTCACTTGACGGTTCTCGCCAAGGGAAGCGCCGACGACAACATTGACACCATCGATTCCATGACCTTCGAAATAGAAGTTTCGCCGACTGGATTGAGTCAGTGGGATGCCAGCATTGTCACTGGAGGCGACTCGATCGTCTACCGTGGCACTCCCAACGAGGGACGCCAATACGTGATTTCTCCAACATTGGACATGCCAGCAGGTGTGTATGATATCCGGTCGCGAACCTTGGATGCACGTGGACAGACGAGCGCCTGGGCAGTCTCAACAGGGTCGGATGGATTCGAACTCGCGAACGGTGAGCCAACCGTTGTTGCGGACCCAGTCCCGACGGTGATGTGCGACATCCCAACAAAGGTAAGCATGATTGGACACATTTCCGACCCGGAAACGCCGCTTTCACAACTGATCGTTACTTCCAGCAGTCCTAATTTCGTAGCATGGCATGCCGCAACCCAAGAAGTGGAAGTCCTTTTCCCCTACGATAACGGATGTCCTCTAGGCCAAAAGGGAATTGAAGTCGTTGTTGATGATGGCGGAGATTACTCCGATACAGGCATCACACCCTACGGTACTCTTTTGTTCAACGTGATTGAAAACGGTCAACCACGATGGTCTGGACTCCCTCTACAACTCATTGATGAAGCCGGAACTGGCTCGTTGATGCTCAATCAATATGTGTCAGACACGGATTCAAACGGCGCCACTGTAAACGCCGCAGGCCTTGACATTCAGGTCATGTCTCACACCAACCCTGATGCATTTGTCATTGAACTTGTTGAAACATCAACCGGTGTAACGCTCAACTTCTTTACGGTTGATGATGATAAGACTGGAGAAACCATTGTGACTCTACGTGCTAGCGACGGAGAACAATTCTCCGACCAAACAATCACCATCCGTATCAACCCGGTCAACGACGCACCACGAATTGACCTTACCGATATTGAAGACTTCCAACTCAAGCGTGGAAAGCAGATGGTCATCAATCTCAAGACACGAATGACTGATATCGACAGTCCTGCAGAACAAGCGTTCATCACAGTAACGCCATCAGAGCCGGGTGCTGCTCGGTACAACATTCTTGACGGAAACATGATTCTGAACTTTGATGAAACAGGTGAACAAACTGTAACGATTGCAGCTACCGATGGATTTGCAACAAACGTTTACACCATGACGGTTGATGTATTCGATGCATATCCATTTACGCTCTCAACTGAAGACGATGGTAGCGGTTTAATGTTCATCAGTTTGGAGGACACCTATGTCGGCCAAACACCAACTGCTACAATGATCCTTACCGATTCCGCACCAGTTTTCACTACAATTGATCTCACATGGAACCTTTGCAGTGACTTAACCGGCACCTGTGAAGGTCTACGTGAAACCTCACTCAATGTTGCAAAGTCGAACGTCGGATGGTCAGAAGAACTTGACATCAAGTCAATCTTTAACGAAAATGATCTGGCTCGCCCAACCGGTTCAAAATATATGGACTATTACAAAATCGAAATCTCTGGCGTTAGCGATAGCGGCGATGAATACCGAAGTTTGGACGGTGGGATGAAGTTCACCATCACGGAAAATCTGCCTGCCCCTGGCGACATGAGTGACGAAATGTTAACCGATTATGTTGCTGAATTGACCTCTCAAATTGAACTCCTAGAGGCGTCCATTGATTCAGAAGATGGCGACGTTGAATCCATGGAAGCAGAACTCGCTGAACTCAACATAGCATTCGAACTCGCATGCGAGGCCAACAAGACGAATTGTCCAACAGATGATGTCAAGAGCGCTAATGATTCTGGAGAGTCCAGTCTTGATACCAATCTCATCATCATGGTCATCGGTGTACTCATCGTCGCATCTCTCCTAGGATTGATGTTCATACGAGGCGGTAGGGATGAAGTCATCGAGACCAAATGGAACGAAGCATCGCTTCCTGCCCACGATGCGATTGCAAATTCGATGTATGGTGGAGCCCAAGAGATCTTCCAACAACCTGTTGCAGCCTATGTGGCTCCAACTGCTGTGGCTCAACCGGTCGTCATTCCCGCTCCAGCGCCAATGGCGGGTCCACCGTTGCCTCCAGGCGGCCTTCCAGCAGGATGGACCATGGAACAATGGACGTATTACGGCCAACAATATCTTGACCAGATGAATCAATATTGATTGCATCTTTTTATCGGGTAAGCATTTCTAGCCTAAAGCATACCCCTAAAGGGAAGCACAACTGAGGTGAGGATATGGCTGACGAAGACACTCTAGAAACAGCGGCGCCCGCCGCTGAAGAGGATGTTGTTGAAACTCCTGATGAAGAGGTCACAATTTGGGCCCCTGAAGCAGGCGGTACAGATGAGGTACTGAACTCATCCGTTGGAGATTGGATTTCCACAGTTGATTTCGAATCCACCTCGGACGTGCCCATCCCTGAGCGGCTTGTTGACCAAGTCATCGGGCAAGAAGCAGGTTCTGTCGTCATCAAGAAAGCAGCAGAACAACGCCGTCACATGCTGATGATAGGGGACCCCGGAACAGGGAAGTCCATGCTGGCTCGCTCGATGACGGATTTACTACCACGAGATGCGCTCGAAGATGTCCTCGTCTATCCTAACGAAGAAGATGAAAACGTCCCACGAGTCCGCACGGTTCCGTCAGGCCGTGCAGATCGCATTGTCAAAGTCCAAAAAGAAGCCATCCGCCAACAACGTGAGAAATCACAGAAGATGTTGTTTATTGCTTTTGCAGCAATTGGTTTCTTGATCTTAATTGCAGCCCTTCAGTCCGGAGATTTGTTCACCCTCCTTTTCGGAGGTTTCCTTCTTGTGTTTGGATACATGTTCATTCGTAGCCGACTCGGTTCGGTCGACAACAGCCGTATCCCGAAAGTACTCGTGAAGCACGAGCCAAACGCCCTTCCATCCTTCATTGATGCGACCGCAACGCTTTCTGGCTCTTTACTCGGAGACGTTCGTCACGACCCGTTCCAATCAGGTGGTATGGAAACCCCTGCTCACGACCGAGTTGAACCAGGTGCGATTCACCGAGCACACAAGGGTGTTCTCTACATCGACGAGATCAACCTCCTGCGTCTTGAGGAACAGCAAGCTCTACTCACAGCAATGCAAGAGCGTGCATTCCCTATTTCGGGCCGCTCCGAGCGTTCATCCGGAGCCTTGACCAAAACGGAACCCGTTCCCTGTGACTTTATCCTCATCGCTGCGGGTAACCTTGACGCGATACAAGGAATGCACCCCGCGCTCCGAAGCCGTATTCGTGGCTATGGATACGAAGTCTACGTGAATTCTGAGATGCCCGATACCTCCAGGAATCGTCGCCGCTTGATCCGATTTATCGCTCAAGAAGTTCGTCGCGACTTGGATACCGTCCGAGAAATCCCTCACTTCGACAAAAGTGCAGTCGCCATAATTTTGCGAGAAGCTCAGCGCAGGGCTGGTCGCCGTGGAAAACTGTCCCTTCGTCTTCGCGAACTTGGCGGACTTGTGAGAATCGCTGGCGACCTCGCTGTTGAAGCCGGTGCCCCACTTACTACCGCAGAACATGTTCTGGGAGCGCGTAATATTGCAAAACCCCTTGAACAACAAGTTGCAGACCGAATGATCGAGCGCCGTCAGGATTACGCAATGCTGGTCAATACCGGCGAGCGAATCGGCCGAGTCAACGGTCTAGCGGTTCTTGGAGCCAATTCTGGACTTTCAGATTTCAGTGGAATTATGCTGCCGGTTGAAGCACTGGTCACTCCATCCCTTGGTGGTGGAGGTAAAATCCACGCTACTGGAGGGCTTTCTGACCTTGCAAAGGAAAGCGTCACGAACGTCAGTGCAGTCATCAAGAAGCTCACTGGGAAGGATATTTCCGATTATGATATCCACATTCAATTCGTTGACACTCACGGTGTCGACGGAGATTCTGCTTCCATCACCATTGCAACTGCTATTATCTCAGCATTGGAAAACATACCGATTCGCCAAAATTTAGCAATGACCGGATCGCTATCGGTTCGTGGAGAAGTTCTTCCTATTGGTGGAGTCACCGCCAAGATCGAGGCAGCAGCTCGCTCAGGTGTGAAAACCATCGTCGTGCCCCGAGCCAATATGCAAGATGTTCTTCTTGATGAGCGATTCGAAACCATGGTTGAGGTCGTCCCCGTTGATACCTTGGATGAAGTCATGAAGTATGCACTGATTAAGCATGAGCAAAAGGCAGGACTCGTGGAACGTTTGGAAGCAGTGATTGACCGTCTTACCCCAGAGGTTCAATCCAAGATTTCGCTCGTTTAATCACCAACCCAAACCAGTCAAGTTGTCCAAATACAGTGGTGGACTACAAAAACAAGACATGTGTGGCTGAGTACGGTGAGTTGATGGAGCAAGAGGAAGTTTCATCAACGGGGAAAGGTGCACTTTTCGTTCTGTTCATGGTCACCATGATCGACATGATCGGTTTTGGAATCATCATTCCGTTTTTGACCTATCTTGTCAAAGACCTCGCAGAGGCTCAAGGAATCGTGCAAATCGGACTTTGGGTCGGTTTGCTGATGACCTCTTATTCAGCTGCTCAGTTCCTCTTTTCTCCTTTTTGGGGAGCGCTTTCAGATCGAATTGGGCGACGGCCTGTTTTGATGATCGGTCTGGTGGGGAACACTGTATTCTTTACCGCCTTTGGATTTTCGAACACCCTTATGTTTGCATTTGGCGCACGTTTCCTCGCTGGCGTATTTAATGGAAACATTGCCGTTGCTCGTGCTTACATTGGAGATGTAAGTACGCCTCAACAATTGGCGACTCGCATGGGTCTAATCGGTGCGGCATTTGGGCTCGGGTTTACGATTGGCCCATTTTTGGGCGGAGAGTTCTCAAGCCCAGCAGACCGGTGGGACTTTTTTATTGGGACGGTATTTGAGACCTATCCATACCTCCTGCCCTGTGTCATTGCCAGCGTCCTTTCAACCGGTTCGTTCATCCTAGCACTTCGATACCTTCCCGAATCACTTGACCTGAGTTCACAATCCAAACATGACCGACGCTCGTGGGGTGATGAAATGGAAGGAATGTTCACCAACTCACTCTCCATGCTCAAAAAAGGCACTGTAGGCGCCATGATTTGGGTGTCGATGCTGTTCACGCTCGGCTTCACAGTCATGCATGCTGTATTCATCCTGTATACGGAGATGGATGTGGCGAACGGTGGTTTAGGGTTTAGCGAAAAAGACAACGGTAGAGTCTTCGCAATGATCGGTCTCTTTGGAATTTTCACTCAAGGTGCCCTTATCGGTCCGCTTACTCGTAAATTTGGAACTCGACGCCTCATTCCCTATGCTGCTATGACAACAGGGCTTGGGCTGGTTTTGGTTCCTTATACCCAAGCCGGTAGTGCTTGGCTAGGTCTGTTGGTGGTTTGTTCTCTCATCGCCATTGGGAACGGTATTTTCCAACCTTCATCCTCGACTTACTTGACTCAAATTGCTCGTCATGAAGGATATGAATTGGGTTTAGTCATGGGTGCACAAGAATCCCTGGGAGCGTTTGCTCGAATCCTTGGCCCCCTAACGGGTGGAATCGTATGGGAATTGACCGTTCGGGGAACCTTTCCTTGGGATTATCACACGGCTTTTCACCTGTGTGGATTCTTGATGATTGTATCCACCCTACTCACCTTGCGTCTTCCACAATTTGAAGGTTCTGAACCTCGCTCATCTGAAGAATGAATGCATGAGATGTCTTGAAGAGGTCAACGGTATTAGCGGGACCATGGAAGAGAAGAGCAACATATGGGACAGCCATAATTTCCGTCACCGCCTCGGTATGTTCTCACATGCAGCCATATTGATGACATTGGTCACCATTTGGCTCATCTACTTGATCGATGTTCTTCAGCCGTTATTCATTGCTTTAGGGATTTATTTTGTCCTCAAACCCGGAGCCAATACCCTGTCAAAACAGGGATTCCCAGTGATGCTATCGTACATCACAATGCTAATGCTTGCCATTCTCGTGGTGCTTAGTGCTGGATTCTTTGCATATGAGCAAGCAGCCAATTTTGCAGAAGATGAAGTGCGAATGGAGGAATATACGGAGTCACTGAATGACCGCTGGTATGACCTAAAAAACTCCTCACTGTTTAGCGATGCCATCATGGATTCGGGTGCAACTGAAACTGGAACCTTTGAGCAGGATATGGCTTCCATGGGCGTTTTCTCAGATGGCTCTGAACTTTCAGACCTTTTCACACGAATGCTCTCAAGTATTGGTTCCCTGTTCATCATGGGAATTACTGTAATTTTCTTCCTTTTGTTCATCATTTTTGAAGCAAGTTTGCTCCCCGGACGCATCGAGCGAGCATGGCCCGGTGGCGCTAGTGAACGCGTTCACATGATACGAGACCAAATCGAAGCCAGCGTTAACACGTATGTTGTGGTCAAAACCGGAGTCGGTTTTGGTACAGCTGTTTGTGCCGGAATTGTCATGTTGTTCTTCGGAATTGACCTGTGGTTCACTTGGGCACTTCTGACGTTTATCCTCAACTATGTTCCTTACATTGGTTCGCTTCTTGCAACGATTCCACCGTTGATCATCGGATTCATTGTCCTTGGTCCAACTTCGGTCATCCTCTTGTCGGTATTGCTTCTTTCAAATCAGCAACTTTGGGGTAACGTGATTGAAACACGATGGGCAGGGCGAGCATTGGACATCTCTCCGGTGTTGCTCCTTGTCGTGACAGCATTCTCGTTTTGGCTGTGGGGTATCATCGGAATGATTCTCTCCATCCCCCTTGTCGTTATTCTCAAGATTGTCCTTGAAAACATTGAGGCTACCCGACCGTTGGCGATTCTGCTCTCAGAGCGAGCACCAACTCTGGAAGAGGCTTGGCGAGAGGCCATCAAAGACGGTCGTATCACGGCCTATGAGGAGCGTATGCTCAACGAATTGCAAAACGTGCTCGGTTATACAGACCAACAAGTTGCCATCATGTCTGCCCGAATCGCAGCTGAATACGCTCTTCGCAGGGGACGCCTAAGTCTGGACCAAATCGACCTCATCAACATCGGCATTGGATTGATGCCAGCGCCCAAGAAATGGAAAAATCAATTTGACGAGATTGTCACCGAAGGCAAACTAAGCGTCATGGAACGTGTATTCCTTGGCAAACTTGTGTTTGCTTTGGAAGATGATGAAGAAGAGTGAATCTCAGAGTACGGCAGTGAGAATACGTTCCAGTTCAGTGTTAATCGTAAGGATGAGGGTTCCAAACTCCGGTGGGATGTTTGGGTCTTCGTAGAGTTCTTCAAGCTTCGATTGAGCCATTGCGATGCGCACGTCCAATTTCTTTCCTTTATTGAGCAGCCAATTATCGCATGCTTCTTTCGCTTGTCGGCGGATGTTTCTTGGAACCTTTGGGTCATCGATTTGGTTGATGACGCTGGCGACTTGTTGTAATCGTTCTTCGATATCCATGTTCTCACCAGTTGGGGGTAAAGTTAGGTCGTCGGTGACCGTCTTTAAATTGATGGCCTTCCTCCTCTGCCTATGGAGGTCACTACAGACCATGTTCTGGGATGGACCCGTGTCGGAGTTTTGTTCCTCGGAATGGCATGGGCTGCATGGATGGATCACAAAGATCGTCGTGTTCCAAATGAGCATTGGATTGTGTGGGCAAAGCCCGCCATTTTTCTTTGGGGTCTCGACCTTATGGTACAAGGTGCGGACTGGACCATCTACCTCACTGCTTTCGGCGTTGTAGCTTATGCTGGTGTGTCTGTATTCGGGCGACCAACGCTAAGAGATGCACGTGCTGGTTCTGGAATGGACCGAGTGTTCATTGCTTGGTACCTTGTTTCTGTGATTGGGTTCATTGCAGGTGCAATCCGTTATCAAGCGACCAGCCCAATTGAGGTGATTCTGGGTGATGGTGATGAACTGGGAATGCTCTGGTGGAGGACGGCTTCAGTCTTCTTGGTCATTTTCGTCATTGATGTTGCCTGGCGATTGCGTCTCTTGCACGGGGGTGCTGATGCAAAAGCCCTGATGTGGGTTGCCCTGGTCTTTCCCTCGTGGGCGACCGTTCCAACACCACTCTCTTCCGTGATGGGGGATACACTGGTTGCTCTTCCGGTCGCAGTGGCTTTGTTGATGTGGGGAGGACTTGCCTTTTTGTTGATACCATTCATCATGCTCATTCTAAACATCAAGAAAGGTTCCCTTCGTTCCTTTGGAGACCTACGACTTGCGTGGCATGCCACTAAAATTCCAATCGATGAGGTCTTACAACGCCACGTTTGGATGTTAACGACGACAATGGTTCGGCCAGACGGCGAGGGTGAGGTCATTCACCGCTCAAGAGCACCTCGGCGTACGCCGAATGAAGAAGAACTCCAACAACAAATCATGACTTTGAAAGCCCTCGGCGTCGAAGACGTGTGGGTGAGTTTCAAGATGCCTCTGCTGGTCTTTTTGTTCCCAGCAGTTCTGCCATTGGTGCTCTTGGGTGAACCCACAGCATTGGTAATGACTTGGCTGGGTTAAATTTGAAAAGACATCATGCGCCTTTGCGCTCGATGTTCTTGGGACGGAGTCCCTTGTAACTGCACTTGCGGCAGCGGGCGGCACGAACGGCATTGCGTGCGTTACATCGCATGCAAATCTTGCGGTGGAGCAAGCGGGCTTCTGCTTCTGGGAATCGTGCCATGGTGGGGCCACAGATTTCCCCTATTTAATCACAACCTCAGTGGTTCGGAAGCGGTTGCTGGTTGACTTATGCTAACCTGAGGCATCGGGTATGTTGAAGTTCTGCGTCCTCTTCCGTGAACGCATGAAGGTTGTCAGGCTTCCTGCCATCCATCACGATGGGAATGCTGTCATCGTTTCGGGGCGTTTGGGGAGCCTGTTGATCGATGCAGGGACCTCGTGGTATCAGTCCCTTCAAGTTGAACGAATCAGAGGTCAACTCGGAGATAAGCCTCTCGATCGTATCGCTTTAACCACTCGACGGTATCCTTGTTCCGGAGGTGCCAAACACATTTCAGAATCGTTTGATAACATTCCAATCCACATTCACGGCGTAGGACAAGCCGCTCTCGAAACAGGAGATTTTTTCACAACATGGGCGAACAGGTACGATTCCGACATGCCTCCAACCCAAACAATTCCAGTTGAGGACAAAGAAGTATTTGCTCTTGGTGACGGCGATGTTGAAGCCCACTGGCTGCCGGGGCATGCGCCCGAGGGAATGGGATATCTCATTCCACATTTGGCTACACTCATTGTCGGCCCGCTCTTGCCTCGGGCAGACCGACCCACAAGATGGGATTTGCCGGGCGGTTCACTCATTGACCTCATCAAGAGTTTTGAAACCATGAAGCGGCTTCAACCAACATCGATTGTCCCAATGCAGGGTCCAGCTATCAGGGGGAAAGAACACATCCAGAGCGTTCTCGACCGACATCTTGAATTCTTTAACCAGGCCGTTGAAAACGAGGGCAAGCCTCCAAAGTCTTGGCATAGGCCAGCTCCAACTGCTCTTTGGCTAACACCCATTTCTCCTTGGCCTCTCGTGGAAAAAGAATCCGTCTAAGCGGGTTGAACCGAACTGAGGACATAGGAACGATCCAACCTCTTGTGCCCTCCTCGAGAGTAATCTTTGGCCGTATCATCTTCACTGATGTGTGAGCCATCCCAGGCATGCATGTGATGAATCCAACCGCTTCGAACATGGACCATCCCATTTTCCAAGTGAAGGCTTGAAACCGGACCGTTGATGGTAAACAGCACTTTTTGGCGTTCACTTTTACGGTCGTCAAGTGACCATACGCTTCCATTTTGAGTTCCAGCAAGGAGATTTAAACTCCCTTGGTCAATGAGCGATAACGCTCGAATGCATCCTCCTTTCAGTTCATATTTTGAAATCATTTCCAATCGAGGGAGGGTGAAAACAAGAACTTCTCCACGTGCATTGCCTACAATGGCTGTGTCAATGGTGTCCATCGGGCCACGAACAACCAACAGGACGGTGGCTATGGCTTCCAGGCGTATTCGTTGAGCTCTTCCATTCTTTGGTTTCCATGCAATGAGCCCGTCATCCATGGCTACAAGTGTCCCTTCTGCGGTTGTCAAACTACGAACAATCATTCGGTTCTTCATAAGTAGGCAATGACTACCTTCGGTCTACTTTCTTTTGGTAGACCCCTCAGAGGAAAAGTGAAACTGAACGTCAGTACATATCGTCAGATTTGTTGTCTTTCTTCCACTTTCTGTAACAGGACTTGCATACACGAACTCGGCCTTTTCTTGCTTCGTAACCGCCCGATCCCCAGGTGTCGATGGCGTTGTCAATGGACAGTGACCGCCCACCCATGTCCTTGTCAGCGAATTTGGCGCAATCTTTGATACCGCACGAAATCTCTCCTTCTTTCGATGAAGATTTCTTGGTCGATTCCGAATCTTCGCCTGAGTCAGAGCGGTGTTTGCGTGCTTTGGCCTTAAATCCCATGACCAATGCCTTTCGCGGGTGCTTCATCAAGGTTCGCCTTCATTCCAGCGCTTCACGGGCTTTGATTTTCTCAATCAGTCCATCGATGAGTCTTAGAAGTCCTCGTAGGGTCACTTCAGACACATTAGCTACCGTACAGACTTCGGACTGGGTCCGTGGGCTGCCGATTTGATTCGATGTTTTGTAGATGAGAGCTGCGGCCACACCCATTGGTTTCTTTCCCTGCCATACATCTTCGTGCGGTTGAATGGTGGCCCACAGTTCCTCAAGAGGGGCACGGATGTTGGGCGATAACGCAAGATCTGAAACGAATTTGTCAAAGTACTCGTTTGGTCCGGTAATTTTGTGAAGGTTGAGTCGGCGTGAAACTTGTCGTATTAACCGGGAGAGGTCTTTTTCCGTGATGTCAAAAGCCTTTGAGATGTCAGGTATTTGCCGGGGGAGTTCCTCCTGTCGGGCTACCAGGTAGGTGCACGCTGCGGTGACTCCAGCAATCGAGCGTCCGGTGACGAAACCTGCGGTGGACAACATACGATAGAGTCTCGCTGCTTCTTCCTGCAAGGGTTGAGGTAATCCAGAGCGGTCCCGAATAAACTGATTGGCCTTGACGAGGTTTCGTTCTCGGCTCTTTCGAGTTTTTGAGCGTTCGTCAATCACTCGGCGACGACGCCATTCTCGACGTGCTTGAGAACTCATTCCGTGTCGGGATGCAGTCCCTGTGTTGAGGTCTCGAACGTCGATCGTAGTGTTCAATCCTTTGTCAGCGAGCGTGTAGGTCATGGGTCGGCCAACTCGAGAGCGGTCTTCCCCTTGATCCCGGTTGGTCCATTCAGCACCCGGGTCCGGTACATTCTCTTCAACGACAAGGCCACATGATCCGCAGGTAATTTCTCCGCGTGTTACATCCATGTCCCACTTGACAGCCCCACATTCCTCGCATGGCCTTGTGTGGCCCTCGACTACCCTTCTTGAGGGCCGTTGTGAGCCAAATCCTTCACGGGTAGGTGTTGACATTGTTCGGGGAGCGTCTTTGCTTTCTCGTTGTTGTTTCATCTTCTAAACTCCTTGTTTAGTAGTGGGGTGCCGTATTATATAAACCAATGGTTGCTCTGATGATACTTGGTACAGAGCAAGGTACGTTTACTAGCGGTTTTAATATCGGTCCTCTACTACCTCTACTTATCGCTGGAGCATATAAAGCGTCGTTCATAATCACGCCCACTGAATGAGCCGATGCTCGGTTGAATCTTCCTTCGCCGGCGTCCACAGGGTTCAAAGACGGCCTTCACCGACGGCGTCATGAGGACAAGGACATGCCTGCTACGGTCATTCTCGGTGCCCAATGGGGCGATGAAGGAAAAGGAAAATTGGTTGATAGACTTGCAGAACAAGCCACCTGGGTGGCTCGTTTTCAAGGCGGGAACAATGCAGGGCATACGGTTGTACTCGGTGAACAAGTTCTGAAATTCCATCTCCTTCCTTCAGGGATCACGAGAAAAGAGTGCCATCTTGTCCTTGGTGACGGAATGGTCGTTGACCCATGGGTCCTTGACAGCGAACTCAACGGATGGATGGAATTGACAGGAGAAGACCCTCGGGGTGAACGTCTGTTTGTCAGTGAACGTGCTCACATCATTCTTCCTTACCATCGGTACATGGACAGTCTGGATACGAAAATCGGTACGACCGGTCGTGGAATCGGACCAACATACGCTGACAAAATCAATCGTGTAGGTTTGCGATTTGGAGATGTTGCAGAAGTCTTGAACGACATGGAATGGGCCAAAACAACCGTCCAGCGCATGAACGCTTCTCTTGAAGCAGCAGGCTCAGAGGACCGTACCTCTGTTGAGGGATTGATGGGCGATATTGAATGGATTCACAATGCTTACCGCACCTCGATTGGTAATACCGGTTTGATGTTGGACAATGCTCTCAAACTCGGAGAACACGTCATTCTTGAAGGAGCCCAAGGCTGTCTCCTTGACATTGATCAAGGGACTTATCCTTTCGTCACCTCATCGGTAACCTCCCGCGGAAATGCATCACATGGCGCAGGGATTCACCCCGGTCACGTAGAGGAAGTCATTGGAATTACCAAGGCCTACATCACCCGTGTTGGTCACGGTTCAATGCCAACAGAGCTCGAGGACGAAGTTGGAAATCACCTCGGGACCGTCGGCCATGAATTTGGAACCACAACAGGCCGCCCCCGTCGGTGTGGATGGTTTGATGCAGTGGTCATGCGGCATGCTCAACGAATCAACGGATTTACGGGCCTTGCGCTAACGAAACTGGACGTCCTTGGGGGGCTTGATGAACTGAAAATATGTGTTGCTTACGAACTAGACGGGAAAGAGATTACTGAACTTCCTTCTACTGCTTCAGCCATCGCTCGTTGCAAACCAATCTACATCTCAATGCCCGGTTTCCCTGAACTTTCATTGTCCGAGTGGCTTGCTATGGCCGTTCACGCCAATGAATCTGGGAAGGGAATTTCAGTACTTCCCACAGCAGCTCAACAGTACATCGCAAAACTCGAAGCGATCGTAGGTGTACCTTGCACCAGCGTCGGCGTAGGCCCTGACCGTGATGCAACGATTGACTGCGTCTGATTCCTCTGCTGTAGAGAGGTGAAGGCTCAAAAGGGAGAGGCTCACCGCCACAACTACGAGGGCGCTTAGCTCAGTTGGAAGAGCGTCTGGTTTGCAACCAGAAGGCCGGGGGTTCAAATCCCCCAGCGTCCACCACCCTGTTTGAGTCCAAACCCCTTAATCGTAGCACTGCTTGTAAATGCAAGGTTTGAGTTTGAACCCCGAGGTCGTTTCAACCACTCCGGTTGAGTGGTGCCTTCCGAAGAGATCCATTCTGACTTTTTGAACGCTTTTTCAAACGCCATTCGCTGTGAATCGTTGGGTACAAGTTCGGCGCAATACTTCTCCAGTGTGCCGATTTCATCACCAAGGACCATGGCGATGTTTTCGTAGGTGCTTCCGCTAGCGAGGTATCGCATGGCCAGCGAGCGACGGTAACTGTGAGATGAAAGTGGCTGAACAGGTTCTCCATCGACCGTGGTTGAGTCTCTGACTTGCTTCAACCACTTGCGAATGGTTTTGTCCGTAGCGTGCAGGTTGTCGTGTTTCGTTGTTCCTGAAGCGTTCAGGATTCTTGTGGGAAAGAGGTACACGTCGCCGTCGGTGAACTGTGAAACCCAAGACTGGTACTGTTGAATGGTCTGAACAAGGTTTGGCTGAATGTACTGGAAACATCGCTTCTTGTTTTTCTTTGCTCTGAACTGGATGGTCATGGTTTGGAAGTCAAAGTACTCCCACTGGAAAGCGGCAACATCAGAGATTCTTGGAGCCATCATACTGTGGATGATATGCGCCATTGCCCGGGGACGGAGTTCTTCATCCTGAAACATCAACAACGCTCGGTCATCCATTGCATCCAATTCCTCGACGGTCCAGTATGTGATCTCCTTGACCTCCTTGTCTGGTTTCCAGAGGTCAACGAAATCCAATTGTTCGGAAAGCTTGCATGCCTGAAGAATCGCTCGAAGCGTTTCAACACGTTTTTTGATGGTCATCGGCCCGAGTTGCTTTGTTCCGAGCGTGCCCTCCTTCAGTCCTCTGGTCCATGCGACAAAATCCTCCTGGTTGATCTCCTCGGGGCCATTGATCGCAAGCCGTTGGAATTCAAGAGCCACATAGACCGTGTTTCGTCGTGCATTGGCCAACGTGCCGTCTGAGTTGTTCTTGGCTTGGCACCTCTGAATGGCTTCATCCCGTGCTTGTCTCCATGCTGGCGTCAGTTGGTTCGCTTTGTCCGCTTTCCGTTTCATGAATTATCGCAGTGTTCTCAGCCATTTGAAGGTGGCAGCAGCACGGGGGAAACCGAGTGTGAACAGTTTCACTGCAACCTTGATACGGCTGAATCACCGCAGAACGCAAATCCGGATTTTTGACCAACCGTTGGCATAGCGTTGGCCAACCGTTGGCCAAAAAGAAATCAAACATTGGCCAGTCAATTGAAATGCGGGATTGTTTATAGCCTGTCGTCGGTCATATCTACTGCTGGCGGGAAGACCAATGGTGAAGATAGAAATTCTTGAAAGACGAGAAAAAAGTGTGGTTGCTCAGATTACCTTTCCAGACGGAAGAGTCTGGAAGAACACCATAGGGAACGGAGCAATGAATGGTGATCTTCCCAAAAATTGGATGCTGCAAAAAATCTCCAAAGAGATGGCACCTTTGGTCACCATTACTGATGAAGAACAAGGTTCAGATGGATACACAATCAATGCGTTTGAAATCAAGCCCGTAAATAACGGAGAGCATATCTCTGCCTATTGGGTTGGAGACGATCTAGATGGGAGCCAGAAATACACAGTTCCCCGTAGAATAGCAAAGCGGTTGAACAGTAGAGTTGGAGCTTCGACCGTTGTTTCCAGCATGAAGGCACAAGTGGTGTCATCTTCACCAATCAGTGAGAACCTGCAGTCTGAGTTCAATTTGACACAAACTACCCAGTTTAACCGAAGACAAGCACTGATGTGTTTGCTTAGGGAAGAAATCAGCTCAAACATTGAGTTTTCAGCCTACAAAGGAAAGGACGGGGTTGCGGTTGGAAGAGCCCCGATTGTGAAGTCAGGGCCATTCAATTTGTTCAGAAAGTATACTTGGTACGTCAGAGAGTGGAATGATCACCTCGTTCTGCAAGCAAATACGAGTACCGAAATTCGTAGTGATCAGACCCTAGCAGATTTCCTCTCCAAAGGTGAGGATCTTGAATCTGGAAAGCAATTCATCGACATCTCATCTGGTAAACGTTGCTTTTTCAGATCTGTAACCAAACGCAAGGTCTCCGACCCGATTGATGATGAGTTTTTCAAAGGAAAGTCATTGAATGAATTCCATTCTGGGTCTTTGCAGGAAACGTTAGATGACATACCTGTTGTACAAGTGGCATATGACGAAACAGATGAAGTTGGAAAATTTTCTCATCACCCATGCCTCCTGGTTGAGGTATGCGATCCAGCAACCATCCCTTCGATCCACAATAATAAGTTCAGAGAACATCGCTATCTGAATGTCACAGCGAGAATGGAACATGCATTCATGGTGCGAAATGCTCTGTCAGACTCTTCGACGTTTTGTTCTATTTCCGAACATCTGGTGAAACCAGAAAATCTTGGGATCAAAGTCAACGATGTTGTTGCAGGTTTGAATAACATTGAATTCGGAAACGGTGTGCGAACCGGTTTCTCCGCTCGTGAAATTTTTAGTGGATTCTCTCGAGGTGGTGCAGCAGTGAAAATCGATTCTGACATTTCTGTTGGCTTTATTCCCTGCAATAACGGTTCTCAAAGATGGAATGAAATGTGTAAGCAGCTGGAGCAGTACATCCAAACCAATTCCAAGAGTGCAGTGTTCTCACAATTGGAAAATTGGGATCCATCTCAACGTGTCCCTCGAGGCAAAATGATGGAACATAGTGAACTTGACTTGGTAGTTGTTGAGATTCCTGAGGTTGACCATGAATATGAAAATTGGAAACGAGCATGTGCTCAGGCTGGGGTTGAGGTCCAGGTTGTGACATCGGCAAAGGTCTCAGATAACTTTGCTTGGCTGAATGTAGGGTTTGGCATGATTGGAAAATTGGGCGGTGCAGCCTTCAAACTCACAGGCTTGAAAACCGATATCGATGCTTGGATTGGACTTGATGTAAGCCGGAGGTTTGGTGTTAACATGGGGGCTTCATCCATTGTTATGAGCGGGGATGGTAGTCCAGTTGGCTGGTTAGATCAAATGCCGATGAACAGAGAGAAGTTTGAAGATCATGAGATTCGAAAGATATTGCGTGATACTTACGACGGTTATACTGTCGCTACCGGAACTCACCCCAAGCACATCTGTGTTCTTCGCGATGGCTGGTGGTTTGCTGGTTCACGTGCGATTGAGCAAATTGAATCCGAACTAGGTGTGAAAGTCACGGTAGTGAGTATCATCAAGCGTGGCAACTTCCGTCTAGGCCACCGCAAGGGTGGCGAAATCCTCGCCCCAAAGCAAGGAATTGTTTTGTTTGATAAGGATGGAACAGGGTACATCCAAGCGACAAGTCCGAGAAACGGTTCTCCACAACTCTTCAAGGCCGAAGTTGCCCATGGTGATATCTCAAATGAAGACTTGTACCATGATCTGTATTGGTTGACGAACAGTCATGTCGGGTCATCTCTACAAATTGGCGTACCTAGTCCAGTCCATTTTGCCCATGTGATCTCAAACATGTTCCGAAGGAACCTGCTCAAGAATCCGGATGGATTCTCGACAAAACTGAGTTTCCTTTGATAGGTCTAGAGTCAAAAGGTTATTGTGATTCCCTTTGACTTGCCCTAATTAGGTGTTGATTCGTTGAAGTCCATAGCATTGGTTTTGTCGATTTTCTTTCTCTCTTCACTTCAAGTGTTCTGTCTAAACGTCGTTTCTCAAACTGAAGGTATCATCGTTGATGAGAAGAACAATTCTGTATTTCATTCCACAAGTTCTCACAAGATTGAAAATCAAATTCTTTCGGCAGATTTAGGGAATGGGATCAAAATTAGACATATTAGCGACGCGATTTTTGATAATCAAAATGGGATGATCGTAGTTGGTTCCATTTCAATGACATCTGGAGATAATACAAATGAAACTCCAGTAAATACAAGGCCAGTTGGCTTCATAGGAAAAATGAACTTGGAAACCAACGGGTCGGTAAGCCTCAATTGGTTCCATGCCTTTTCTCAAATAAGATGTGATGACAATTGCAACAATCTCTCGAAAGTGCAATTTCTTGAGGTAGACTCTTACGAGGCAATTTATGTGTCAGGGTATCAAAGAGGTACTATGCTGGTTGACAATGTGGAAGTTGAAGATCCGGATTATGTCTCCTACTCTACGTCGACTTTCGTTATGAAATTTTCTCGGGACGGAGATTTGATTCATTACAATCACATCAGTGATACGTTTTCTCCACGTATTTTTTTAGACCAAAACGATGATCTTTGGGTCCACGGCTACATGCAAGGAGATGGCTCGATTGGAGAATTCTCAGTCGAAACGGAAGAGGACTACACGACCGTATACTTTGCGAAAATGGATTCCATCTCGGGTATTTGGGATGATGTAAAATTCATTCAAAGCAATTCAAGTCGATATAGTGTCACATTCACGCCTATGGTTGAAACTTCGAACACAAACCTGATTTTTGGATATTCGCAGGCTGGCTTAGTCATTGATAGTCAAGAAATATGCGAAGGCTGTCCATTTGCAATTGCGCAATCCCATTCTGGTGATTTAAACTTGAAAGAATTTGATTTCGATTTTCTCGAAGGGTTCAGTCTCTATCCACGTGAGGCAATTATCTTGGAAAATGGCAATATTCTCATATCTGGTGCCTTTGGTAGTAAATCCTATGAAACGGTAACAGTTTCAGTACCATACCCTGATGAGTTTGTGAATGTAAAAATTGACTTGTCGTGTCCTGCAATAGTAGAGTATTCAACCAACGGAGAAATGGTGAGATATCTTACCTGTGATTCGTTTGAATATGAGGATCAAGTATCGTACACGATCAGTGGACTGAGAGAAGCGAGCGATGGGAAGATTCTATTTTCTGGAACGAGTTATGGTCCAGACATATCATTCGCTGGTCAAGTAATTCGGGGTGGAAATACCGGCACACTTTGGATTGGAGAACTTGACGACAACCTCTCCATGATCTGGTCTGGAACTCCGTTTGATGGACATGTGAGCCGAATTATTGAATCTGCAGATGCTGAAATCGTAATGGTTGGCGACCTCAGGGAAGATGCGAATTTCGGGCGAAATTCACAAGTATCAATTGATGGAAGTCATTTTCTAATTCTCATTATTGGTGATTTTGATGACATTGATCAGGATGGAATTCTTTCAGAAGATGATCTCTGTGAAGCTTCGGAAATGGGCTGGGAATCTAATGCATCAACCGATAATGACGGAGACGGATGTAAGGATTCAACAGAAGATGAGGATGACGACAATGATGGCTGTCTAGATATCATAGATGATTTCCCAGTTGATATAGCAGAGTGTTTTGATACTGATTTTGATGGAATTGGCAACAATGAAGACATGGATGACGACGGGGACCGAGTGTCCGATGATGCTGATAAATTCCCTCTAGACGCTGCCGCTTGGAATGACACTGACCTTGATGGGATGCCTGATCAGATGAATTCTTCAATTGAATCTCCTCTTGTCGAAGATTTGGACGATGATGGAGATGGTGTGAATGACACGGAAGACTCGTTTCCATTGAACCCAGATGAGTGGAGTGATTTAGATTCAGACGGAACTGGTGATAATTCTGATGAGTGTATCGGTACATACGGTACCTCTACAGTTGATCGAATCGGTTGTTTGGATCAGGACGGAGATGGAGTCTCAGATCTAAATGATATTGAGCCATACAATGCAGATGTTGGGTTGAATGAATATGACGGGCCGAGAAAAGACCTTTCAGAGGATCCACAGGGTGAGACGAATAATGTCTCAAAAGATTCAGACCAAACGAGTAACAACATCAACAGCCTCGGAATTTCAATCGGTGGTATACTATTCATTGTCGTGATCGTCCTCTTTATCCGCAGATTCAAAGTTGAAGGCGATGATGACGATGACGAAGATTATGTAAACGAAGAATTTCACTCAGTCGGTCACAGTGAAGAAGAACAAGGAGAGGCAGGTGTGCCGACTCTAAGTTTCGATATCACGGGTGAAACTCATGAAAGTGGATATGAAGTGATCGAACATCCGATGGGCTCTGATAAATGGTGGTGGAAAGACGAAGAAAATGAGTGCTGGGTTGCTTGGGATTGAATCATTCCAATTTTTCAATGACTTCCATGTTCCATTCACCTTGATGGTCCCTGATGTGGCGCATCCAGCGGAGGAGTCGCTTACCGTCAATTTGGTGAATGGAGAGTTTGTACTCATTGAGGAACTCATCAAACTTCAGGCACACCAGTTCAACATCGACATAGGCCACACCCTCCTTGCTCATGATCAATCGCTCATCTTCCGACAACCATCCCCAGGCTTCCCTTGAATCGTAGTTCCTCACGTCGAGCCGTCGTGCTGATGCTTCGGGCTTGGGAATGCCTTTCTCGGCTGGCATCAGCAACCACCTCCGAGTTCGTTGTCAAGAATTGCCAAGGCCATGTCGTACCGCTGGGCGCGGATGAGTGAGGCTAAGGCAACGAGAATTTCCTGGTGTTCTGAAGCATGGACGACTCCCCAGCGTCCACTCCCCCGTGTTAGACGCTCAGTATAGCGTTTAGAAATACTACCTAATGTCGTGTTTTTGCAGAATTTTAACTTGCGAAAGTGGAATCCCCTCTCGCCGGATTCAGGAATCATATCGCGTATGTGGTATTTTTCCGGAAGCGTCAGGTGGTATTTACCATCGGCCTTCAAAGTCACCAACGCCAAACAATTTCAGGAATGGTGCTGATGTTGAGATGGCTTTTCCAATGGCTTGAGTTACGACGGGGTCTGTAACGTCATCAATCCAGCCATAGACTTCTTTCGCTGTCTTGTATGCAACATAGGTCAGACCTATACCAGCCGCCGATAATCCCACGATGGCTCCCGTTGTAACAACACGAACCGTCTTAGTCGTAGCCATGACATCATCAACAACCGATGCAATCGGCTTGAGAAGGTTCTCCCTTTCCCATAGACCCACCTCAATACGGTGGACTTGAATGTGGTTTGCCCGTTGTCGCCCGCCTCTAAGCGGGGCTTTGCTGGTGACATCGTCTATTCCTTCTACAAGGGATACCTTTCACTCATTGGGCCAAGCATGCGACGCATGATGATGATGATTGAATTTGGTTATTCCATGCATGAGGGCAGTAGCGTGACAGAGGAAGAGGGTATGGGGACGTTTCATTGGGTTCTATGGTTGCTTGACAGACTTGAAGCACATGAGGATGCTATACAGTTGAAACCTCATCTCAACCAAACCGATTGGATGCCCTAAAGAGATAACTAAGGCTCTCTACTTTTGTTCTTAATTTGGCCCTAAATCATCCAAGGACATGGATTAGGGATGATTCCCAAAAGGTGCAAGGCCACGAGGGCGAGCAACAACATAACGGCCAATCCCATCGCTATTGCATTCATCAACATCGCGAGTAATTCACCCGGATTAACGTCAGCATCACCTGTAATCGCCATGAAGAAGACCGTGATGAGGTGGAAGATACTTTGACCAATCATAAACCCAAAAACGAACTCCTTACTATAAATTTTAACCCGGCATTCTGCAAGATTAATCAGTAAATTACACGCTTTACGAGATTAACATCTT